>SXGT01821699.1_pt1 | contig 58240 bp, 53 predicted proteins | sample 3176221 | NCBI WGS metagenome assembly SXGT01 (sample SAMN11356862, study PRJNA531348) | freshwater metagenome | isolation source: freshwater sample F1-120 | place: China: Fuxian Lake, Yuxi | collected 2017-12-25 | reverse complement strand
TGACGAACCGCGCGATCATCGAGTTCATCCGCGGCGCGCGCGAACGGGGCCACGGGATCATCTTCTCGACGCACAACATGACCGAGGCGGAACTGCTCTGCGATCGGATCGGGCTGATTCATCGCGGCGCTCTCTTGTCAATCGACACGACGCAAGGACTGTACGACCGCACGTCGACCTCCAATCTGCAGGATGCCTTCCTCGCGCTCGTCGCGGCGGCCGGGGATGCGGCGGCATGACGGCGAAAACAGTCAAGACCATCCTGTTCAAGGAACTGCTCGACACCTTCCGCGACAAGCGCATGTTGATGGCCATGATCGGCGTGCCTATCGTGTTGTATCCCGCAATCTTCGTGCTGGCGACGCAGGCAGCGCTTGTGCAGCAGTCGCGCATGGAGGAGCAGATCTCGCGCGTGGCGCTGCTCGGCCCGGGCACCGAAGTGATCGGAGAGTGGCTTGCGAGCGCCGGACGATTCGAAGTGCTCAGCGATCCACAGGGAGACGGGCTGGCCTCCGGAGCGCTCGACGCAGTAGTGGAAGCGAAGAGCGATGTCACTCAGACACTTGCGTCGGGGGGTCGCGCGGAACTGACGATTCGCTACGACACCGCCGAGCCGCGATCCCGCGAGGCGCGCGGGCGGTTACGCGAGGCCTTTGAAAAGTCCTACGATGATCTCGTTACTGCACGTGTAAAGGAAGCCGGGCTATCGGCAACCTTCGCGGACCCGCTCGATGTCAAGGAAGAAAACGTAGCACCGCCGGCGAAATCGACCGGCTCTATCCTGGGTACGGTGCTGCCGCTGATCATGGTCGTGATGCTGGGAGTCGGCGCGTTCTATCCGGCGGTAGACCTCACCGCTGGCGAGAAAGAACGAGGGACCTTCGAAACGCTACTCTCGACTCCCGCCACGAAATTGGACATCGTCACGGGTAAATTCCTCGCCGTGTTCACATTGTCGATGATGACCGGCGCGCTGAACCTCGCCAGCATGCTGGCCACTCTCTGGTTCCAGCTGGTGCAAGTGTTTGACGCCAACTCGCAGCGTGCACTGGGCAACGTAACAATTGAGATTCAACCCTCGGCCGCGCTGATGCTGCTTGCCATCCTCATCCCGCTGGCGTTTTTCATCTCCGCATTGATGATGACGGTGGCATTGCTCGCCCGCAGCTTCCGCGAAGCGCAAAGCTACGTCACGCCGTTTTTCATCGCGATTGTCCTGCCGGCGGGCGCGGCGTCCGTACCCAGCATCGAACTCGATCGCGTGACGCAGTTCATCCCAATCACCAACGTCTCCCTGCTGTTCCGCGACCTGCTCATCGGCGAGAGCCGCGGTGAGATGGCGTTCTTCGTCTTCGTCAGCACGGCCGTGTACGCGCTGCTCGCACTGCTGGTCGCCGCATGGATGTTCCAGCGGGAGGACGTCGTGCTCTCGCAGGAAAGCGTCTCGCCAATCACCTTCAATCGGCGCAGCATCGCACCGTCACTCGTGCCCGCGCCGGGGATCGCGCTCGCCATCTTCGGCGTGGTGATGCTCCTGATTTTCTACGGCGGCACCGCACTCCAGAGCTGGCGGCTGCACGAAGGATTGGTGCTCACGCAGTTCGGCCTCATCCTCACGCCGGTTCTCCTTGCGCTGCTGTATGGCAAGGTCAAACTGAGCACGGCGCTGAATCTGCGCGCCCCTTCCCCGACCGCGCTCGCGGGCAGCCTGCTGATCGGAATCGGCTGGGTCGTCATCAGCATCCAGCTCGGCGCCTGGCTCGCGCGCGCGGTCAAGGCGCCCGAAGAACTCGAAGTGCTCTCGCGAAAACTCTTCGACGTGTCGCAATTGCCCGGCGGCGTATGGATGCTCATCGCGATCGTCGCGCTGAGCCCCGCCATCTGCGAGGAGGCACTGTTCCGCGGCGTGTTGTTGTCCGCCCTTAAGGATCGTCTACCCACCTGGGCCACGATCAGCATCATCGGACTTCTTTTTGGTCTCTTTCACCTGAGCGTCTATAAAGTATTGCCGACTGCGCTCAGCGGCGCGGTATGTGCGTATTTGGTCGTCCGCAGCGGCTCGATCGTGTGTTCGGCGCTCGCGCACTTCACCCTGAACGGACTCGCGATCCTGATCGAGTCCGGGTCGCTGCCGGACAGCTTCACGCAGCGCCTGACAGACATGAACATCGAACAGAATGGTCTACCGTTAACCTGGGTAGGCGTTGCCGTGCTCGTGTTCGTCGCCGGCGCCGTGCTCATGGAGTTCGATGCCCGATCGCGTAAGCAATCCTTCTGAACTCTCAGGGGGTCTCGTTCGCAATCACCGCGTCCAGGATCTGCCTGCGGCGAATCTGGCGCAATGTGCCGTCGTTTTCAATCAGGACTTCCGGCGACTCAGGGAAGGAATTATAATTCTTCGCAGGCATCGAGGCGCAGTAAGCCCCCGCGCCGCCGATGACAAACAGATCGCCTATCTCTGCGCGAATCAGCGGACGCGGCGCCAGTGTCTCCGGCTCGCCCGGCGCTGGCGTAAGGATATCGCCGCTCTCGCAACAATGGCCCACCACCACATAGGCCTGCGGCTCGCGCGCCTTGCCGTCGGCCGGCACCATCATCATCGGATGCTGCGCGCCATACATGCTCGGCCGCAAAATGTCCGACATGCCGGTGTCGAGCTTGATGAAATCGTAACCCTCAGGGCCGGTGGTGACGACGTCGATCACCGAAGCGATCAACGCACCGGCGTTCGCCACCAGATAGGTGCCGGGTTCAAGTTCGATGTGCAGCTTGCGGCCATGTTTCTCGGCGAAGGCATGAAAGTCCGGTAACAACGCCGCGCCAATCTCATTCAAGTTCGCGTTCTTCTCCCCCGCCACCCGCGCGACCTTGAATCCGCCGCCGAGGCTCAGCGTCGTGACCTCCGGCAAGCGCGCCGCGATCCCCAGCGAGAGCCGCGCACAATGCTTCCATACTTCCGGATCGCCACCCGAACCGATGTGCGTGTGCATGCCCGTGATGGTGAGACGGTGTTCGCGCGCCGCGGCAAGCACCTCGTCCAGCAGCTCATGCCAGATCCCAAAACTCGAAGCCGGCCCGCCGACGTTCGTGCGATTGCTGTGCCCCGATCCCTTGCCGGGATTGATGCGGATCGTCACCTTCGTGCCGGGGAAAAGTTTCCCATAGGCGCGAAGCTGATGGATGCTGCATGCGGTGAATTGCACGCCTTGTTGAACCAGTTCCTTGAGATTCTTCGGAAGTTCCTGCGCGGTAATCTGGATGTCTTTCGCGGGGATCCCGGCACGCATGGCGCGCTCGACCTCGAAGCCGCTGCTGGCATCAAACTTGAGGCCCACGGCATGGAAAATGCGCAATACGGCCGCCGAAGGCAGGGCCTTCATCGCGAAGCGCGCGGTCAGGCCGAAGGCATTGGGAAACGCACGTACCTCCCGTGCCGCGCGCTCGAGCGTGGCGCGGTCGTATACAAAAGCCGGTGTACCGAATTGCTGTGCGACGGCCCGCGCGCGGGCGGCGTCGATAAACGGTATGGACTCCATGCGAACTCCCTTGGGATGATGCCGCGCCATGACGCAGCGAAAAAGGCCGCTCAGGATAGCCAAGGCCTCGACCTAAACGCCACCATGCGCACGTGCGCCTCGACCTCGCGCATCGTTTCGGGTATGCTACGCACGCACAGACTCGGCAGGCCGGGGGGCGCCGGGCGGATCGAGCCGCGCCCATTCCCGTGTCCGAGTCCCAACTCTTCGGGCGGACCACCCGATGGAAGGCGAGCGGATGGGGGAAAAACGGCGAAAGAGCGAAGAAGAAATCTACCGGCACGCCGTCCGCATGATCTCGCCGGGCACGCACATCCGCGACGCGATCTCCCTGATTCTCCAGAGCCGCACCGGCGCCTTGCTCTGCTTCGGTCCGCCCAAACGCATGACCGATCTTTCCGAAGGCGGCGTGCAAGTGGACACGCCGTGTTCGCCGCAGCTCTTGTATGAGTTGGCGAAAATGGACGGTGCGATCCTCCTGAATCACGACGGTACGCGCATTCTTTCCGCGAACCGATTTCTGCGTCCGCGCAGCAGCATTCCCACTTCGGAAACCGGCACGCGCCATATTTCCGCCGAACGCATGGCGCGTCAGGCGCGCTGCATCGTCGTCGCGGTGTCTGAGCGGCGCAACAGCGTCACGCTCTACGTCGGCGAGCGCAAGCACGTGATGGATAGTTTGCCGACGCTACTCAATCGCGCGTCACAGGTCTTGCAGACGATCGAGCGATTCATTGAAGCCTTGAACGAGAGCCTTGAAGATCTCAGCATGCGCGAGTTCCAGGACATGGTGACGATCTTCGACGTGTGCCGGACGATCCAGCGCTGGGAGCGTGTGCGGCGCGGTGCGGCCGAAATGGAACCCTACCTGCTCGAACTCGGCACCGAAGGCCGCCTCGTGGAAATGCAATTGCGCGAAGTCATGCTCCCCGCAAGCGCCGCCGAACTCGTCGTGCGCGACTTCTATCGCGACAGCGGCAAAGGCACCCATGCGCAAGTGGTCGAGCGGCTCGCCGCCTTGGACGAAAACGATATGCTGAAGCTCGGCAACATCAGCCAAATCCTGGGCTATGGACCCAACCCCCGAACCGTGGACACTTACCTGTCGTCGCGGGGCTACCGCATCCTGACCCAGACAAACCGCCTGGTACCGCAGATTATCGACAACCTCATCACCCGCTTCGGCACTCTGCAACAGATTCTCCGCGCGCCCAAGGAAGACCTGGTCCGGGTGGAAGGCGTGGGCGAAGTACTGGCCGACCGTATCCGTTCGGGCCTGAACCTCCTGCAAAACCAGCTTGCCCTGGAACGGAGATAGACCCATCCCCTTCGACCCGCTAGACACCGCCTACCGGATCGCAAGGCCGCTGCTTTTCCGTCTGGATGCGGAGCGGGCACATCACCTCGGCACTCGGGCCCTGGGCCTGGCGGCGAGAATGCCCGTGATCGGCCCCGGCCTGCACCGGCACAATCGGGTCATGGACTCCCGGCTTGAGCAGTCCCTCTTCGGCCGGACCTTCGAAAACCCGGTCGGCCTGGCCGCGGGATTCGATAAAGACGCCGAGTATGCCGCCGAGTGGGGATCCCTTGGTTTCGGTTTTGTCGAGATCGGCGCCGTGACGGTGCTCGGGCAGGATGGAAATCCAAAACCGCGTCTGTTTCGTCTGAAACAGTCCCGTTCCGTTCAGAATGCTATGGGCTTCAATAACGCTGGAATGGATCTCATCCGCGAACGTCTCCAGGCGATGTATCCGCTTCCGTTTCCAGTCGGAATAAACCTCGGAAAAAATCGCGAAACGCTTCCGGAACATGCTGCCGGTGAGTATCTAAAGCTAATTTCTCATCTCGAAGGGTATTGCGATTACTTTGTTATCAACCTCTCGTCCCCCAATACTCCGGGTCTGCGCGAGCTGGAGAACAAAGACTATGTCCGGGGACTCATCGATCGCGCGGCGCGGTCAACCATGCGCCCCGTACTCCTGAAAGTCTCCCCCGATCGGCCGCCGGACGAGACCGCGGTGCTGGCCAGCGCGGCAGTTGAAGCGGGTGCTGCCGGTATCGTGGCGACTAACACGACTGTAGACTATTCCCTGAGCCCCGAAGCACAGCCCAAAGGGGGTATCAGCGGCCTCCTGCTTCGCAAGAAGAGCTTCGAGACCCTGAAGGCATTGGCATCGACCCTATCCGGCAAAACGTGCCTGATTAGCGTCGGGGGCATCGATTCAGCAGAGGAAGCCTACCGCCGGATTCGGGCCGGGGCAAACTTGATTCAACTCTATACAGCGTTGATTTATGAAGGACCCGGCCTCGTCCGGCGGATAAACGAAGGACTCATTGACCTGCTTTCCCGTGATGGTTTCGCGAGCGTCGGAGCGGCAGTCGGCGCAGACCTTCGCCGTGGGGTAGAATCGGGGCCTTCCACCTCAACCCCGGACTCGAAGCAATGACCGAACAAGAAGTCTTGAACATTTTCAAGCAAGCCGGAGCGTTGCTCGAAGGCCACTTTATATATACAAGCGGCCGGCACGGCCGGCATTTCTTACAAGCCTCGCGCGTGATGCAGTATCCGCAACACGTCGAATCGCTCTGCAAAGCCCTCGCTGATCACTTCAAGAGCGAACGCATCGGCCTCGTCGTGGGCCCGGCGACCGGCGGCATCGTGCTCGCCTATGAGACCGCGCGGCATCTGAACTGCCGCTGCGCCTTCACCGAGAAAGACGGCGAGGGCGGCAGGGCCCTCAAGCGCGGAATCCGCATCGAACCCGGCACGCGCGTACTGGTCGTTGAGGACATCATCACAACCGGCGGCTCGGTGAAAAAAACGATCGCTCATCTGCGCACGCGCGGCGCGGATGTCGTCGGCGTCGGCGTGCTCGTGGATCGCAGCGGCGGCGAGGCCAGCTTCGATTGTCCCTTCCACGCGCTCGCCCGGCTCACACTGGAGAGTTACACCGGGAACGATCCACGGGTAGCCGAACTGCCCGGCCCGCCGGTGGACCCCGATCATCTCGTGGGTTAAGCGGGGCACTCGGCGGCGTTGCGCCCGCCCCCATGCGTTGTTATCATGCGACACGAATCACCCAGGGCAGTCTCGCGTGATTGATCGCATCGCCATACTCGGGGGCAGTAGCGTCTATGTGCCCGAGTTCATCTTCTCGATCATCACGCACAACATCAACGTGCGCGAAGTCGTCCTCTACGGCCGCACGGGCGACAAGCTCTCCATCGTCGCGAACTTCTGCCGCCGCCTTATCAAACGCAGCGGCTTCCCCACGCTGATTCATCACACCACCGACCTCGCCGAAGCCGTGACCGGCGCAAAATACGTGCTCAACCACGTGCGCGTGGGCGGCATGTCCGCGCGTCTGCGCGACGAAACCCTGCCGCCGCTGGATGGCATGGTCGGCGACGAGAGTGTTGGGCCCGGCGGCCTCGCCAATGCACTGCGCACGCTGCCCACGGTCTTCGCGCAAGCTGCAGTCGTCCAGGAAGCCAATCCTTCGGCGATCTATATCAATCTCACGAACCCGATGGGAATTCTCGTCGACGCGCTAAATACGCACACGAAGTTGAGCGTGATCGGCGTATGCGATCTACCGACGACCTATATCCGCAAAATTGCGGATGTCCTCCGCGTATCACCGGACCAACTGGACGTGGATTACATCGGGCTCAACCATTTGGGCTGGATCCAGGACGTCAAGATCCACCGGCGCAGCGTGATGAGTTCGCTGGTCGAACGCCTCGAACGGGACAGTGACAACGGCTTCGACGCCGACCTGATTAAGCTCTTCCACTTGATCCCGACGCGCGCGCCAAGCCTGTATTTCCATGCGGATCGGGTCGTGGAAGAACAACGGCGCGCCGGAAAGCATCGCGCACAAGTCCTTCACGAAGCCGAGGCGCAAATCCTCGATCTCTATCGCGACGAACACCTGAGTGAAATCCCGCCGCTGACCCGCGCGCGCAACACGCCGTGGTATGAAGAAACCATCGTGCCGCTGATTCAGGCGCTGGAAGGGACGGCAAAACGGCGCCTCATCCTCTGCGTCCGCAATGACGGCGCCATCCGCGATCTGCCCGCGGAGTGCTGTGTGGAGGTACCCGTAGACGTGTGCGACGGCACCTTCAAGCCTCAAAAAGTCGGGACCTGCCCGAAATTCCTGCACGGCCTGTTCGCCGCAGCCAAGGAAAGCGAGCGCCTGGTCGTCGAGGCTTCGTATCACAAATCATACGACTACGCATTGCAGGCCTTCGCCGTGAACCCTTTCGTACATTCACTGGATACTGCCAAGCGTTTTCTCGATCGCCTCATCAAGGATGAGCGCCTGGAATTGCACTGATCCCGGTGGCCATCCGCCGCCGGGACTGTGTACAATGTTCACGCGCCAGAACGACGGGGAAATCATTCCATGACCAGAATCGTGAACACCTGCCTGATCGCGTTTTTGCTGTGCGCCACTGCAATGGCTGCCGACCGTCCCCGCATCACGGGCGACGAGGGCGCCACCTTCGAGGATCTAATCCGCGAGCAGCGCCTGGTCACCATTACGCTCCGAACGGGGGCCCAGGCGCAGGACCACAACATGAAGGTGACCGGAATCAACGACACCCGGGGCACTTTGGCGGTCATTGATGGAAGCGGCGCGCCAACAGCCTACAAATTCGAAAGCATCCGCGATGTCCACGTACAGAAGGACAAAGTCCTGCGCGACAAAAGGCCGAACCCGGATTCCGTCCTGAGTGCAGAAGACAAAGCGATCGTAGCTGACGCGGCAAACCGCGCAAGGGCGATCTACCTGGAGTCGAAGGTCACACCGCTGAAGATGAACGCTGCGGGCCTCCTGGCTGCGAGTAACCACGAAAACAAGGCCGATGCACTTTCGTACCTCCATGAATTGAGCAATAGCAACGATGCGGCAACCTCTATGCTCGCTGCGCACCTTCTATGGCTAAACGGCGAAACAATCTCCGACGAAATCCTGCTTACCGGGTTCAACAGCGGAAACCGTACAGCGAAAGCTCTCGCGGCGGATCTGGCGGGGTTGACCAAGGCAAGCCAGTTTGTCGTCGAGCTCCGTAAATTGCTCGGCGATCCTTCGAAGGAAATCAGCCCCTACGCAGCCGTAGCGCTCGGTGAAATCGCAGACGAGGACTCCATCCCAAAACTGGTTGAATCGCTCAGTTCGATCACCGATGAGAAGGCGGAAGCAGCCGTCTACGCCTTGAGTATTTTCCAGAGCCCGGAAGCGACACGCCGCCTCGAGGAAGCGCTCGAAACGGCAGAAAAACTCGTCCGGTTCCGAATCGTCCGCGCGCTTTACGCGCAAGGAAATGAACGTGCGCGCACGCTGCTGTCCACCGAATATCTCAAGGAACCGGCGTTCGACAAGCAGGCGGCCCTGATTCTGGCGGAAGACGGCGATCCGGATGCCCTGAAGTTCTTGCGTGACTTCTTGGCAAAGCCCTACGATCCCAATGAAGACAATCTCATCTTCCGGGCAGAAGCGGGAATGGCTCTCTATGTAGCCGGAGACATCCAGGCAAAAGGGATCGTCGCCGATGTGTTGAATACGAGGCCAAACGACATTTATGCCGCCGGCAGGACCGCTGATCAGAAATTCAAAGAGGAAACCGTGCGCAAAGTCCAGGTCGCGGTATGTAGGCTGATGGGCACCACCATGCGGCGCGACATGCTCCCCGTGCTGGCGGGACCCATCCAAAATTCTGATCCAACAGTCGCACTCGCGGCGTGCCGGGCGGCCATGCAAATCGGCAATCAGGATTTCGGAAAACGGCTCAGGAAAGCACTGAGCGGTTTCTGACGAAAATAATGGCCGAACAGTTGCACGTGTTCGTGTCGGGATTGGTACAAGGTGTCGGGTTCCGGCATGCCGTATACCGGCAAGCGCTCAAGCTGGGACTGCGCGGGTGGGTTCGCAATCTTTCCGACGGCAGAGTCGAAGCTATCATGCAGGGCGATCGTGGCGCGTTGGAGCAGATGCTTGCCTGGTGTCATCACGGCCCGGCACTCGCGCGCGTTGATCGCGTGGTCGAGCTGTGGGAACCGGCAGAAACACCCTTAGGGGCGTTTAATATCACGTTTTGAAATAGCGCGGATACGGCGAGAGGGGACTTTTTTGGATTCGGCCAGCGACGTTGCGCGAGCACTCTCGCTCAAACAGCAGGAACTCGCCGTGGAGCAGCAGGCCGTCGCGGACACACGCGCGCTGTTGAGTCGCGTAGAAGAGCATCGAAAAGCAAATCCCGCCGATGAAGCACGCTGGGAAAAACGGGTGCAATATTTGCAGGATGCGCTGAACGGCTCCCGGGAGCGCATCGACGCCATCGAGCGTGCGATTCGCGAATTGCAAGAGCGCCCCGGCGAAAGTGCCGTGGCCACGGGAATACCCGCGCCTCCGCCCGCCTCGCGTAACACAAGCGCTGATCTCCTCGAACAGCAGCGGCAAGGCGCTGAACGGGTCATGAGCGCGCCTGTGTTCAAGCTGGAATCCCTGCCGCTGGAGGACTATGCGCTGGCGCGCGCGTTCCTCGCCGCGGCGGATGCGCGCGGGTGGCCGCGTGATCGCCGCGACGAACTCCGGCGGCGAATCGCAATTTACGATCGGCGTGCCGAGCGTGAGCGGTTGCAAGCACGGCCCCGGATGACCATCGACGAGCGGCGGCAACAAATGCTGCTGCGCAACGTGCTCGACAAATGCCGCGCCCAGGCACACGCGGCGCTCACCCTGGGTGAAATCGATCTGCTCATCCACAGTTGCGACTTGCTGGCCCAAAACCGTACGTCGTTTGAACAGGACGACCGCCTGTTCGATCTGGTAAACCGCGCTGTGGATGAAGTGTGTCAGCGCTGGATCAAACTCGACGCCATCAGGGAAGCATTGAAGCCGGAATCATGACCCCGGCAACCGGCTCTCCGCGCGGGCAAGCGTTCGGGCGTAGTCGTCCGGCGTGTCCATATCGCTGAGAACGTCGTCCGTCCCGAGTTCCAACACCCGCACCTCGCCGGCGTGCGCCTGAAGAAGTCCTCTCAACCCTGTGTCGTTGTGTTGCACTGCGGCCTCGTCCCAATACCGGCGCGGCAACAACAGAGGATGCCCGCGGCGGCCATCATGCCCCGGCACCAGAATGCGATCAGGCTCGGCCGCATGCACAGCAAGGAGCCTGGCGGCATGGGCCGCGCGAATGAGCGGCTGATCGCCGAGCGCGATCAATGCTGCCGTCCACGCGGAGGGCGCAGAGGCAAGCCCGGAGCGAACGGAACTGAGCATGCCGCGGGTGTAATCCGGGTTCTCGACAATGTTCACCCGCGTGCTGCTGAGCGCAGCACGCACGCGATCAGGTTCGTGGCCGACGACCACATGAACCGCGGCGACCTGCGCGGCATGAAGTTCGCGGACAATGTGCGCAATAACCGTGGTGCCTGCAAAGGGCAACAACAGTTTCTGCTGGCCCATGCGCGTGGAGGCGCCCGCAGCCAGAACAATCGCGCCGACAGGCATGAATTAGAGCGCCTTCGTGGCGATACTGCGAACGGCTTGCGGCAGACGGCGCGCGGCGATCAGTTGCGCGGAGATGCTGATCGCGATTTCAGGAACGCTCACCGCGCCGATGTCATAGCCGATTGGGGCGACGAGACGATTCCATTCGGCTTCGGTGGCGAGACCGTCGTCAAGGAAATGTTTCCGAAGCATCCGCACTTTGCGGCGGCTGCCAATCATGCCGAGATACGCGACCTCGGAATGGATGCACGCCTCAAGCGCCTCGGCGTCAGGCCGGTGACCCTTCGACACAAGTACGATGTACGTGTCCGGATCTTTCGGAAAAGCCCCGACCAGTTCACGGATATTACCGCGCAGGCTTTGCACGCCTTCGGGGAAAAGCTCCGCGCGAGAGAACTCTTCGCGGTCATCAATCACCGAGACCTCGAAACCAAGGCCCATCATCTGCTTGGCGACCGCCTGACCAACATGCCCTCCGCCGACCACGAGTAAGCGCGGCGCAGGAACGATCGGCTCAACGAAGATGCGTCTCCCCTCTTCTACTTCCGCGATACCCGGCCGGTCCTCCGCCAGCAGTTTCGCAACCGCCTCATGCACGGCGGCTGCGTTCCGCGGTGCGTCGTGAAAATGAATCGTCCCGACCGACCCATTACTGCCCGCGATCTCCGTAACCAACATCGCGCGGCGGCGGGCAGCCACGGCATCGAGCGCCGCACGAATCGCACCCGCGTGCATGGCCGCCTTCGGGTTGATGAAAATCCGCATGACCCCGCCGCAAATTGGTCCGGCCGTGCGGCTGTAGTCATCATCCAGCCGTCGCTCGAAAAGCCGCGGCTGCCCATCCGCCTGCGCCGCACGCATCAGCCGCTGCGCCTCGTCCTCCACCATCCCTCCGCCCAGCGTCCCCCGAAACACCCCGCGCGTATCCAACAGAGACTGACACCCCGCCTTCTGCGGCGTAGACCCGGCGGTCTCCACGACTGTACCCAGCACAAGCGAACCAGCGGCGCCTGAATCCCTTGCGGCTATGTCCTTGTATAGATCCATCGAAGCCTCGTTTGATTACAAACCGCCAGTGTAACCAACCGGCGCGCCGGGGTGCCACGCCGGACCGTTATGCACTGCCGTCTATAGATAGGCGGCGGCTGTTGCACTCGCCCGCGCCGCATGCGAATCACCGCGAAAACACAGGCGCGAAACAAGGGATCGCGGTGGAAACGGTGTCTCGCCGCTTTAGTCTGGTCGACCAAGAGACGCGAAACGAATTCGACAACTTTGCGGAGCTCGTCCATAATAGTGCCCCGTAACGGTACACTGTGCATCCGATAGAATTCAGCGAGATTCAGAGACCCCACATTCCATGACCGGCGCTATTCGAGCACTATTCGCTTGTCTGCTGGTGGGGACTCTATTGGCCATCGCAGGCTGCTCCGGAAGCAGCGGTTCGGTCGCCGTTGATACCGGCGGAGGCGGAGTCCGCTGGCAACAAAATCATCTCGTGATCGATGCCGAGTACGATCGGGCCCACGACGTCATAGTCACGGTGAGCGATTTGCCCTACCGCCTGCACGTACTCGACCCCGCGACCCGCACAAACAGGAGTGTTGCGCTCAGTCTCGCGCCGATCTGCGTGTCGGTGAGACCGGACGGCCTGTACGCGGCGGTCGGCCACACCGGATTTATTTCGTACGTAGACCTGACAACAATGACCGTCGAGCGCATCTACAACGTCTCATGCGACGTGTCGGACGTGGTGTTGCCGGGAAATGGGTGGGTCTATGCCTTTCCAGTGGACCACGATTGGGATCAGGTTCGAAATATCCAGCTCGGCACCGGCAGCGAAGCAAACGATTTCCGGGGCAGCGTCCTGGGCAACAGCCGGGCGCGGCTCCATCCAGCCGGATCCTCTATCTACGCCGCCGCAGTGGGTCATCAGCATCGCGTCATGAAATTCGACATTGGATCAGGGCCGGCCGATAGTCTGTATGAAAAATTTTACGATTCGCAGAATGGATTCGAGGGCAATCTGTGGTTGTCAGACGACGGCTTGCGCATCTTCACGCAGGACGGCAGCGTCTTTCGCGCATCCGAAGTATTCGATCAGGACATGGTGCCCAACGGCAACCTGGCCGACGGCGCCGGCGTCCACGCGATGGACACGGCAACCGCCCAGAATCGCGTGTTCGTCGTGCCGACGCCGCTTGACGAGGATGATCCGATCCCCGGCGAAATCCGCATTTACAACTACGAAACCCTGACACTGGACTCGGTGGTCGAACTGCCCGGCTTCACGGTGGACGACGGCAGCCGCGGCACGGTGAACTATGCCGCGCACGGCGCATACGTGTTCGCAGATTCATCCGGCACAGCGTTCCACGCGCTCTACCGTGCGGACTCAAGCTCGGGGCTGCTGTATGACTGGGCGATTGCGACCTATGACGTCAACACGGGCTATGAGGACGGCGAGCCGATTGCGCCGGAATTGTTCATTTCGGACCAGGACATCACCTTCGACTGCGCGACCTCGACTCATACCGTGACCCTGTCGAACCCCGGCACCGACGCCCTCGCATGGGAAGCATCAACGGCCGATTCGAGAATTGGGCTCTCGAGCAACTCCGGGACGCTGCTTGCCGGCGGATCGCAACTTCTGACCATCACCGTTCAGAATCCCGGACGCGCTCGTGCGGACGTGTCGGAAATCATCTTCACGACGGACACACCGCAGACCAAGTCGATCATGGTTCATGTTTTGGGAACCGGACCCTGCGCCGATGCAAAGTGGCGGCAGGACCATCTCATCATCGACGCTGAATACGACCACATTCACGACACGATCGTGACGGTGAGCGACGCGCCCTATAGCTTGCACGTTCTCGATCCGAACGCGCGCACCACCGCCAGCCTCCCTCTCACGCTCGCGCCGACGTGCGTTGCCGTGCGGCCAGACGGGCAATACGCAGCCGTTGGCCACGACGGATACATCTCTTATGTCAACCTGGGGACGATGACCGTCGAACACGTGTACGCTGTGAGCTGCGATGTCTTCGACATTGTGCTGCCGTCCAACGGATGGGTGTATTCGGTACCACGGCGCGACCAATGGCAACGCATTCGTTCCACACAACTCAGCAACGGAAACGAAACGCTGCATACGGGCAACCTGATTAACTCCGGCACCAAGATCAAGTTGCATCCCTCCGGAAACTACATTTACGGCGCGAACAACGGGCTCTCACCCTCCGATCTGGAAAAGTACGACATTCGCGGCGGGGCGACCACTTACCTTTATGATTCGCCCTATCACGGCGACTTCGAATTTTCAGGTGATTTGTGGACCACGGATGACGGGAGCCGGATATTTACTCGTAGCGGCAATGTATTTCGAGCAAGCGAAGTACGCGAGCAGGACATGATTTTCAATGGCCAATTGTCGGACGGTCTTGGCATTCATTGGATGGATGCGTCGAGCTCGGCCGGGTATGCGTATGTGGTGCCGCAACCCGGGGATTTTGGCGACCCCATTCCCGGTACGATTCATGTCTATGGCTACGACTACTTCACGTTCGAACAAGCGGTCGAACTGCCGACATTCTCGGTATCGGACGGAATGGGCGGTTCGACAGAGCATGCCGCGCGAGGCGCGTTTGTGTTTGCCAATTCCACAGGGGCTACCTTCCATGTGCTCTATCGCGCCGACGAGAGCTCGGGGCTTTTGTACGATTGGGCAATAGCGACCTACGACATCCAGACTGGATTCCGGTTGGGGAAGCCCGTTCCGCCGCGGCTTGAGTTATCCGGCAACGACCTGCGGTTCGATTGCTTTACACCGTCGCATCGCGTGACTCTTTCGAATCCTGGTACTGAGGCAATCGACTGGCAAGCCTCGGCCGGCGACCCCCATCTGACGTTATCGGCGGTGTCGGACACGCTATTGCCGGGAACCGCCCAGGAAATCGTCGTAACGCTCAACCGGGATTTCGGCGGAGCGCTACCAGCGAACTCCGAGATTTCGTTCACTACCAGCACGAAGGCAACCGCTTCGATCGCAGTGCACGTGGCGAATGCGGACACGTGCGACGGCGTCAAGTGGCCGGTCGACCATCGCGTTGTGGATGCGGAGTACGATCGTGTCCATGATCGAATCGTGACGATCAGCGACGGGCCGAGCAGCCTGCATGTGCTCGATCCGAATTCGCGGATCAGCGCAAGCGTTGAGCTTCCGCTGGCGTCCTCTTGTGTTTCGGTCCGGCCCGACGGCCTATATGCCGCGGCCGGCCATATCGGATTCGTGTCCTACGTCAATCTATCCACAATGACCGTCGAACGCATTTACACCGTCAGTTGTGACGTATTCGACCTCGTACTGGCGTCCAACGGCTGGATGTACATTGTGCCGCGGCGCGATCAACATGAAGATATCCGCAACATAAACATCGCCTCCGGCGCGGAAAACATTCAATTTGACGGACGCATCGCTTCGGGGACCAAAATCAAGCTGCATCCCTCCGGTTCGTATTTGTATAACGCATCGCCTTCTTTGCGCGTGCAGAAGTACGACATCCTGTCGGGAGCCGCCCAATTCCGGAATGCGTGGTCGTACGATGGCAACCACCGGTACGACGACGACCTGTGGCTTTCGCGCGACGGACTACGCATCTTCACGCAAGACGGCGGTGCGCACCGTTCTGCGGAGACATTTGAGCAGGACATGCTCTACAACGGACACCTCGCCGACGGCACAGGTGTTGTGTCGGAAGACGACGCGGCTGGTCATGTATTTACGGTGCCGACGCCAGAACAATTTGAAGATCCAATTCCCGGCGAGGTACGCGTGTATGACGCTGATTACCTGACGAGGAACCGGATTGTCGCGCTTCCCGGCTTCAATGTGCCGGACGGCGACGGCGGCGCCATCGAACATCGTGCGCAAGGCGGATACGTCTTTGCCGACTCGTCCGGCTCGACTTTCCACGCGCTGTATCAAGCGGAGCCGGGTGCGGCGCTACCGTATAGTTGGACTGTGGCGACCTACGGCCTCGCAGCTGGATTCCGCGATGGCGTGACCGCGGTACCGCGCCTTACGCTCTCGGATCACAACATTACGTTCCAGTGCTTTACCAAGGCTCGCCAGATCATCGTGTCGAACACCGGGACTGACATGCTGGAATGGGAAGCGCTGGCGGATGATCCGCGCGTGGTGCTGTCGAGCGCGTCAGGCACTCTCGCGCCGGGCGCACAGGAAGAATTGCTCGTTTCGATCGACTGGGATGCGCCCGGCGCAATGGGTAGCTTGTCCGAAATTACATTTGTCACGAGCGCGCTGGACGTCGATACGGTCGCGGTTCGCGTCGTGGGGACAGAAGCCTGCACGGAAGACAAATGGTCATTGGATCATTTGGTGATCGATGCTGAGTACAACCGCACCCGCGACGTAATTGTCACGGTCAGCGAAGCACCCTATCGCCTGAATGTGCTGGATCCGAATACCCAGACGAATACGAGCGTGGATCTCGCGGCGGCGCCGAAGTGCGTGTCGATACGCCCGGATGGATTGTATGCCGCCGTCGGCCACAACGGATCGTTCTCCTATGTCAACCTGTTGACCTTGACCGTTGAGCAGGTCTACTCGGTCACCTGCAACGTCTTCGACATCGTCCTGCCGTCGAACGGTTGGGTCTATTCAATGCCGCAGATAGACAGTATCGAAGAATTTCGCTGCACAGAATTGGCAACTGGCAACGAAATACTGCAGCTCGGCGGACTGAGCCGCGAACGGACCAGGTTAAAGTTGCATCCGTCCGGAGACTTCATCTACGGAGCCGACAATACGGTGTCGCCCAATGACATCATGAAATACGATATCCGCCCGGGGAGGGCTGTCACGCTCTGGGATTCCCGGTATCACGGTGACTTCGATTTCGGCGGCGACCTGTGGATTCTTGACGACGGGTTGCGGATTTTCACACGGAGCGGCAATGTGTTCAGTTCGTCGTCGACACAAAACGAAGACCTGCTCTTTGTCGGCCATTTGTCCGATCCCATCGGAATTAAATGGATGGACGCGTCGAGCGCCGCGGGGTATGCGTACGTGGTGCAACAGCCGCGCTTGTTTGGAGAACCGATTCCAGGCGAAGTCAGGTTATATTCCTACGACTTCTTGACGCTGGATTCGGTCGTTGAATTGCCGAGCTTCTCGGTTCCCGACGGCAACGGCGGTTCGACTGAGGTTGCGGCGCAGGGAGCGTATGTCTTTGCCGACTCGACTGGCGGGAGGTTCCACGCCCTATACCACGCGGCGCCGGGCTCGGGAATACTGTTAGACTGGGCCGTCTCTACATATTCCATCGCCCCATGAGATTGCGATTAGCGATGATTGAAGGTAGTGCGTGATGTTCTGCAGCAATTGCGGTAAAGAAGCGGCGGATGGGGGAAGGTTTTGCGCGCACTGCGGAAGTCCCTTGCTGGGCGCCGGCCAAGGATCGCCGCCTCCCCCGCCGCTCCCTGCAGCGGGACCCACAGAGTATTGCCAGATTGAGCAGCGTCGCGATGAGAATCCCTTCCTGGGGTTGACGATCTATTTCTATGCGGACGCCTTGGGTACCAAGGGCAAATACTATGCGGGCGAGTCGAAACGAATGAAGAAATTCTTGTACTTGGGAATCGACAAGGAAGTCGAGCGTATCCACCGGGAGTTCGTGAACCGTCTCGTCAGCGAGGGCTGGTTGCCACAGCCCGATCGTGGGGCGGAATGGTGGCAGGTCAGGCTTCGGAAGTAAAGGGAATACCTAAGCATTGGGGCCTTTACGAACACCGAGAAATCATGGAATGGGAAATTTCTCGCGCACCTTGGGAACTACAACGAATACGCTTGGGTTACGGTGAATGGTGCGGCATCTCCTATTGCATCCGGGGTGACATCGTGTTACGCTCGATTCCTCGGGTGCCAAGCGGGCTGAGGTGTCCGAAATCCGTTCTAATGGTATGTCTCCAGGACCAATTTGGGAGGAGTCTATGAGTACTGAACAACAGGAACTAAATCCCGGGGGGATCTCGCGACGCGGGTTCCTCAAGGGCGTCGGCGCCGCGGGGGTGGCGACGGGACTAATACGCGAGGTGACTGGCGCGCCGGAGGTTGCGGAAGCAGCTGCGGCAACGTCGGGGCCGGGCGAAGTGCCGCTGACGCTAAACGTGAACGGCAAGGACATGACCCTCAAAGCCGAGCCGCGCGTGACGCTGCTCGACGCGCTGCGCAACCGGCTGGACGTGACCGGGCCGAAGAAGGTCTGCGATCGCGCGACCTGCGGCGCCTGTACGGTGATGATGGACGGCGACGTAGTCTATGCGTGCACGGTGCTGGCCATCGAAGCGCAGGGTCACAAGATAGTGACCTCTGAAGGCCTCGGCACGCCGGAGAAGTTACACCCGGTGCAAGCCGCCTACGTCGAGCACGACGCCTCGCAGTGCGGGTTCTGCACGCCGGGTTTCGTCGTAGCGACGACGGCCTTCGTGCGCGACCATCCGAACGCGACGATTGACGACGTGCGCGCAGGACTCGGCGGCAACCTCTGCCGCTGCGGCACCTACGCGGGCATTACAGCCGCCGCGTTTGAATTGGCAAAGAAAGGAGGTTCGTGATGGCTACCGTAAATTGGCCGGATCCCTCCAAACGCAATCTGATTGGCTCGCGCACTTCGCGCCTGGACGGTCCACACAAAACGTCGGGCGCGGCGAAGTACGCGTATGACATCAACCGCCCGAACATGCTGCACGCGAAGATCCTGTTCGCTACGCAAGCACTTGGAACGGTTACCGCCGTTGACACGAGCGCAGTCGAGAAATTCCCCGGCGTGGTCGGCGTGCTAGTCAATAAAGACAAGAAGGGCGAATTCCCGAAAGTGACCTATGCCGGCGAAATCATTGCCGCAGTGGCCGCAGAGACCGAAGAAATCGCGCAGGAAGCCCTGGGCAAATTCAAGGTGACCTACACGGATGTTGGTTCGCCGCAAATGATCGACCGCGACCCGTCGAAGGCCACCGGCCGCGATCAGGGTAAGGAAGAAGGCACGACCGACGACGCGATGAAGAGCGCAGAGGTCATCTCGGAAGGCTACTACGGCCTGCCGTGCATCACGCACTGCTGCCTCGAAGCCCACGGCCAAGTCTCGGAGTTTAAGGACGGCGAATTGAATATCTGGCCGTCGACGCAGAACGTCTCGGGTTTCGCGGGCGCGTTTACGAGTGAACTCGAAATCTCTGCGGACAAGATCCATGTCGACACGCAGTACATGGGCGGCGGCTTCGGCTCAAAGTTCGCGGCGGACCTCTGGGGCGTCATGTGTGCGAAGCTCTCCAAGCAGACCGGGCGCCCGGTGAAGCTCATGCTCGAACGCACGCAGGATCAGATGATCGCCGGTCACCGGCCCTCCACCTACGGCAAGGTGACCGTCGGCGTGAAGAAGGACGGCACCATCGTCGCCTGGGACTCGGACGTGTGGGGCTCCGGTGGAATGCAGACCTTCCGCATGCCGCCGGTCCCGTATGTGTTCACAAAGATCCCCGCTTACCGCACCAAAGGCCGCGGCATCCTGACGAACCGCGGGCTCATCCGCGCGTGGCGCGGGCCAAACCATCCGCAAGCGGCACTCGTGACGATGTGCGCGCTTGAAGACGCAGCGGCCGCGATCGGCATGGATCCAGTTACCTTCTTCAAGAAGAACCTTGCGCTGACGGATCGCGCAGAGGAATATGCGGAGCAAATCGACAAGGCCGCCGAGCTCATCAAGTGGAAAGATCGCTGGCATGCTCGCGGCGATAAGACCGCCGGACCGATCAAGCGCGGCGTAGGCTTGTCGATCCACACGTGGGGCGGCCAGGGCCACGATTCGAAGTGTAGCGTCACTATCAACCCCGACGGCTCCGTCGTGAGCCGCCTCGGCACACAGGACCTCGGCACGGGTACGCGCACAGTCTGCGCGATTGTCCTCGCGGACACGCTCGGCCTCGGCATTGACCAGGTACGGGTCGAGATCGGCAAGAACTCGTTGCCCATCTCGGGTGGTTCCGGCGGCAGCACGACGGTGGGCGGCGTATCGAGTTCGTCGCGCGACGCAGGAACGAATGCACTGAACATGCTGCTCACCAAGGTCGCGCCGAAACTCGGCGTCGATGCAGCCAAGCTCGAGGCCTGGCAGGGCAAGATTCAGGAAACCGGCAACCCGTCGAACAGCATCTCGTGGAAAGACGCCTGCGCGTTGCTGGGCAATATGCCGATCAGCGCCGAAGGCGCCAACCCGAACGCGGCCGGCATCAAGCTGACCAGTCCGGGCGTCGGCGGTTGCAACATGGCGGCGGTCTCGGTGGATGTCGAGACCGGCGTCGTGACGATGGACCAGTACGTCAGCGTCCAGGACACCGGTATCGTGATCAACAATAAGACCTGCGAAAGCCAGCTCTTCGGCGGCGCGATCATGGGTATCACCTACTCGCTCTTCGAAGAGGCGATCTACGACCCGACGACCGGCACAATGCTGAACCCGGACTTCGAGTTCTACCGGCTCGCTGGCATCGGCGATATCGGCACGCTGACCGCTCACTTCATGACCGACGCAAAATACGAGAGCCGCGGCGTCATCGGTATCGGCGAACCGGCCGTGCTCTCACAGGGAGCCGCGATTTCGAACGCCGTCGCCAACGCCATCGGAGTGCGCGTGCCGGAGTTGCCGCTCACACCAGACCGCGTCTTGAACGCGCTTATGGAGGCCTAGATGAACGCTTTCGAATATGCGAACCCGGCATCGGTCGAAGAGGCCGTAGGCCTTTTGGCCGCGGCCTGGGGCGAGACCGAAGTGCTCGCGGGCGGCACGGACCTGATCTCGCTGCTCAAGCAGGAGATCGCCAAACCCCGTCTCGTGGTCAGTCTGAAAAATGTAAAGGGCCTCTCCGGCATCGAGTCGAAGGGCGGCGCAGTCCGCATCGGCGCGATGACGAAACTGAAAGACTTCGTGGCGAATAAAGACGTGCAGACGAATTTCCCCGGCCTCGTGCAGGCGGCGAAGAACATCGCCAGCCAGCAGATGCTGAACATGGGAACGGTCGGCGGTGAAATCCTCCAGCGGCCCCGCTGCTGGTACTACCGCAACGGCCTCGGCCTGCTCGGCATGAAGGATGGCAAGTCGCTCATCGAAACCGGCGAGAACCGGTATCACGCGATCTTCGCGAACTCGGGCGCGGCGAAGTTTGTCCATGCTTCGAGCCTCGCCCCTGGCCTCGTCGCGCTTGGCGCAACGATGCACGTCAAGGGCCCGAAGGGCGAGCGCGCAGTCGCAGCCGGTCAATTTTTCGCCGCGCCGAAAACCGACACGGATCGCGAGTCGGTATTGGCGCCGAACGAAGTACTGACGGCGATCGAGATCCCCGCGGCCGGCCTGAAAAACGGCGTCTTCGAAGTGCGGCATCGCAAAGGCCTCGATTGGCCGATGGTCGCTGCCTTTGTAGCCTTTAAGGACAACGGCGGCAAGGCGAGCGATGCGCGGATTGTCCTCGGACACGTCGCACCGGGTCCGTGGCACTCCAAGAAGGGTTCTGCGGCACTGGAAGGTCAGCCGGTCACCGAAGCCTCGCTGGCGAATGCGGCCGAAGCGGCGCTCTCCGAGGCGACCCCGCTCAGCGGCAACAAGTACAAGGTGCCGCAGTCCAAGGTGGCAATTCGCCGCGCTGGACTTGCCGCTCTTGGGTAAAAATCTATAACCGATTGATACAGAACGATTTATAGACATATCACCGGCGATGGATCGAATGCGGCCCATCGCCGGTCCTGTTTCCTGTCCGGACCGCCCTGGAGGCACCCTCCCGTTGGAGGACGTGTTTCATAGGGGTATATACTGATGTCAGCGGCGGGGTTTGCGTGTTAAGCCTTACTCCGTGCGCGTTTGATTGGATGAACATTGGGAGGTGTCTCCATGAAGCTTTTTGTAGCAATGCTTGCAGTCGCGCTGGTCGCCACAGGCGCGGCCTTCGCCGGTCAGCCGGCCATCGAGGGTAACTACCTCGAAGTCCGCTCCTGCGACGTGTACACAGCGGCGTGCAACGCGAACAGCGAAATCGGCCTTGTCGGCGAAGAGGCCACGATGGCCTGGCAAGTGACCCGCGGTACACAGGGCGGCGTAGACCTCACCGGCTTCACCGTCGTGGCGGTCGTGCGCACGGACAAGACGCTCACCGATACCAGCCTGGAAACATTCGACGGTCGCGGCATCATCATCGTGGACGAGCGCGCCAACGCCGAGCAGCGCGACGCGCTGGTGCAACTGGCCAAGGCGCAGTCCGGCTCCCTCCTCACGGACGTCATCAAAGTGCAGACGGCGCCGATCGCGATGCGCGCGGGCGCCGCTGAGCCGCACGGACATGCCTCGCTTAAGGCGGGCGACTTGGTGAGCGTGCAGACGCGCTGCCTCGTTGAAGGCGATAAGCACTGCGGCCACGACAAGGCCTACTATCCCCCGCTGACGCAGGTTGAAAAGCCGATGGCGGCCTACACCGAGCATGACAAGTTCGCCGGCGAAGGCCTCGGCATTACGTGGGACGAGTCCGATCGGCGCAGCGCGTACATCGCGCGGTTCGAGAAGTAAACCTAACGGCGTTCAGCGCAGCACGGCCGGAAACGAAGCCTGTTTCCGGCCGTTTTATTAAGGCGAAGCGTGCGGTAGCCCCTGAATACGCACCGCGCGGAATTCGTCTGTATACGTGGGAATTTGGACAGATTGGGAAGCAGTCGGGAGATTCAGAAATGAAATTCGGAATTGTGCCGGTGATGGTGGTTGCAGTATTCGGAATCGTCGCCGGAATGGCAGCGGCAGAAGACGGCCTCAAGCTGGCCGTGGCCGACAAAGAACCGCCCGCGGAATTGAGCGAAGATATTCGTGGACAACTCGCGCCCAAGTCCTACTCGATCGCCAGCGCAGACGGCACGGTCTACGAGTTCTGGTTCGTACCAAGCCTCAAGAGCAAGGTCGCTGGTGCTACCGCCAAAGAAACGCTGCTTGGTGTCGAGGAGATCTCTCTGCTCGGCGCGCTCGTCGTGTCAGACACAGAACCGCACGACTTCCGCGACGACCCGCTCGACAAAGGCCTGTATGTGCTGCGCGTGGCTCTGCAACCGGAGGACGGAAATCACCTGGGTACCGCACCCTTCGACACCTTCGCGATTCTGATGCCGAATGACAAAGACCATCTGCTCAAGGACGGGTACAACCACGACAACATGGTCGAACTCGCGCAGGAAGGCACCATCGCCGAGCACCCGCCGATCCTCTCGTTGCAACCGATCGAAAAAGAAAAAGCCGAAGGCGAATTCCCGCGCATCGAAGTGAACGCGGAACACGAATGGGAATTCCTCTACATAAAGTTCCCGATCGACGCCGCCGGCACAAAGACAGAATTGACCGTCGGCTTGGTCGTCCAAGGAATCGGCGAGCTCTAAGCGATCGAATAGTCTTGTAAGGGGCAGGGATAGCATCCTGCCCCTATTGTGTTGTTATCGAAAAAAGCTATTCTTCGCGCGCCGCGGCGCGAACACGAAGAAGCGAAGCAGCCACCCAATCATTCGTGAGCCAGACAGGCGCCTCCTCGCGAACCGGAAGCACCGGGGCGACTCCTGTGCGCAGGCGTTCGATACGCGCGGCTTCCGTCAGGATTTCAAGATCGGCTTCGAGGATTTCGCGGGTCGTGGACCAGACGCCGTCCTTCGTCACACCATGGAGCTTTTCCGCTGCGATGAGTTCTTCGACGACAGGATCTTCCGTCTTGAGCAACTGCGCAACGTCCGCAATAACGAGTGGCGATGCCATGGCGAATCCCCCTGCGCCCTAGTATGCACCACCCCGCCCCGCCCGTCCACCGGCAATGGGTCACTCTGCCGTTCCTTATGTTCACCCCGGATCGCTTGTAAAAAAGCGCGCACCCGAAAGGGTGTCAGAGTACCGTGGACCTCGTGCTATAATCGGGCCATGAGCCTCATTACCCTCTGCCTCTGTTTTGGCTTCTGCGCTATTGTTAGCTTGTATGACTTGCGGCGCCGGCTAAAGGCATTTCGCAAGCCCCCCATCCGGCCCAGCAGCCTCTTTGGCACCAGCGACTACGCCATCAATGTACGTTCCGCGGACAACGTTCGCCTATTGAGCGATGACCAGATCGACGCAGTCGAGCGTGGCGCAGACGACGAATAACGGGCCGTAATCTCCCGCTAGACGATGTATTGCCCCGACACAAAATTCCCGTGGAAGCCCAGCGGGAAATGCGTCCCCGTCCACACGCGCGCGACGAATTCCAGCGATCCCGCATCGCGAATTTCCAAGCAGGACTCGTCCCGCTTCGCGTCGTACATGATGTTCAGGATCCAGCCTTTGTTCTCCCCCACTGAACCCGGCTCCGGCACGAACACCGATTCTCCAAACGCCTGGCCAGGCTGCGCCTTTGCGCGATCCACTCGGCCGTTTTTGAAGTCGTGGCGCACGATCTGGTCAAAGGCAACCGGGTCGTCCGGCACGCCGTTCTCCATTGCGTAGAGATATTGGATTTCTTTGCAAATGTGCCGCGCGTCGAAGCGCGGGAAGTCCTGCCCCTGCCCGAATACTTCGCGCGAGACAATCGTTTTGTTCACGGGATCCAGCACGAGATGCGTGGCGCTGGTCTGGGTGTACGGCAGCGCCTTGTCCTTCGTCCAGTGGTTCAGCATTTCGTTCACGGAATTGTCCGGACTTAGGCAGCAGTCCACGTGAATCATCCCGTCCTTCTCGAAGGAGTTCCCGTTGTGATACACCGTGTTCGCCGGCGCCTCGATGGTCACCGGCGTGCCCGATCCGTCTCGGCTCATGATGATGAAACGCAGCGGCTCGCTCTCGTAGAATTTCAGCGCCATCCCGGGCGTCGCGCGGCCGCTGAGCAATTCACCCAGCGTGTACTTGATCGGCGGGACGGCGAAGACGATGTAGTTTCGCGTCAGCATCATGTCGTGAATCATGAAATAACCCTGCTGCGGAATCTTGTGCAGTTGCGTCAGACGTCCGTTGGGTTCCATGCGGAACACGGTCAGCGCCATCGTCGGCCCCTGTTCAAGGCCGTAGCAATATCCCGCGCCGGTGATGGGGTCGTAGCGCGGATGCGCCGTGTGCGACACGTTCGGCGGCAGCGTGCCGTAGTAGTCCCAGTAGCTCTTAAACTCCAGCGTCTGCGGATCGATCTCCGCCGGGTGTCCGCCTTCGGACAAGCCCAGCATGCGTCCGTCCCAGGGAATGATATTGACGCTCGGTTGGTTCTTGCGCACGTGCCTCGGCGGTGGTGCGCCCTCGGGTGCTTTCGGCGCCAGCGTTCCGTACTCCGAATAGATCATCCGGCCCAGTTCGATTTCCTCGAGCCGCTGCGGTGTCGCGATGTACTGCCCGCGCACGCGCACCTTGCCGCCGCGAATCGTATACGCATGCACAAACGCGTCACCGTCGAAAAGATGTTTGAGCGTGACGCCGTGGTTTACGTGCTGGCCCGGCCCGGTGCGATAGAACGTGCCGTCGATCGCGGCGGGGATGCTCCCCTCGACGTCCGTCAGGTCCCACGCACCCTCACGGCCCGGCTCCTGGTTCGCCAGCCACCCGAGGCGTGTCTCGTCCGTCTCCAGCGCCAGCGCCGCTGTGCGGTCGTCAATGTACCCAAGGACACCCAGCGCCGTAATGAGCTGGCAAAATTCGCGGCGGGTCATGCTTGGCATGCAGCCGGCGGTAACCGGCAAGTTCTTCGGTGCAGGGCGAAAAATCATGACGTGAAGGCCTCCGGGTTATGCCAGATGCCGCGAATGGCGCTGCGGCATCGTTCGTGAGAGTATAGACGGATAGGCGCGCGTGAACACAAACCGGGACGCACTACTCCACATGAAACGGCCCCCACTAACATCCTCGCTTTCCGTGGACGATTTCAGGACGCACTATTGGCTGAAAGCTGAACTGGTGGACTTTTGCCGGCGCAACGGTATCTCTGGAACAGGTGGAAAGATCGAGATCGCGAAGCGTATAGAACAATTTCTACAGACCGGCAAGGTCGCAGCTTCCCGTGCATCGATAAGCCGCCGCCCGGCAACGAACCCGATGCCTGATACACTGACACGCAAATCGATTATCGGTCCGGGTTGGCGATGCACCGAAGCCTTGCGTGAATTCTTCGTGCGTGAAGCAGGACCCCAGTTTCATTTCAACGGCGCTATGCGTGAGTTCGTTCGTCAAGGCGCGGGGAAAACGCTCGGCGAAGGAATCGCCATTTGGGAAGCATCCCGGCGCGAACCCAAGGGTTCATCAAAAATTGCGCCTCAGTTCGAGTTTAACCGGCACATGCGTGCGTACTTCAAGGCAAATCCGGGGAAATCGCACGCAGACGCCGTGAATGCATGGAAAAAAACGAAGGCCGAACGTGGACGGCGGAGGCGGGACGATGCGTAGAGGACTGATCATGATCATGGTTGCACTCACGGCGAGTTTCGCGGCGAACGCGCAGGACCTGACACTCCCCGATCCACTTGTCATGCAAGACGGCCGCAAGGTCGAGTCGGCCACGATGTGGACCGCGGAACGCCGTCCGGAACTGCTCGAGCTGTTCCGCACACACGTGTATGGCCGCGTACCGGCTAGCAAGCCAAAAAACACAACCATAAATGCGAAGGCTAACACGGAAGGAACTATAGTGCGCGAGAACGTCGTCATGACTTTTGGTGGTCCGGGCGGGCAAATTGACGTTCATGCGTACGTTTTACGTCCAGCAAACACCACGAAACCCGTCCCCGCTTTTTTGTTGATCAATCATCGAGATACAAAGACCTTTAATCCGGAAACAGAAACAAATTCCGGGTTCTGGCCCGCAGAACAAATCGTCGCGCGTGGATACGCCGCCGTGATCCTACAGGCGCAGGACGTCGACCCCGACGCGCACGACGAATTCAAAAACGGCGTGCACGGCATCTTCGACGATCCCTCGAAACCGCGCGCCGGCGACGCCTGGGGCACAATCGCGGCCTGGGCCTGGGGCGCGAGCCGAGTGATGGACTATCTCGAGAAAAACGACGCCATCGACGCAACGAAGGTCGCCGTGCTCGGCCACTCGCGCGGCGGAAAGACCGCCCTCTGGGCCGGCGCACAAGATGAACGCTTTGCCCTCGTCATCAGCAATAACTCCGGCTGCACCGGCGCAGCGCTCTCCCGGCGGCCCGTCGGCGAAACAGTGAAAAACATCAACGACAAATTTCCGCACTGGTTCTGTACGAACTATCGCAACTTCAACGATCGCGAAGCAGACTTGCCGGTGGACCAGCACGAATTAATTGCGCTCATGGCCCCGCGACTGGTCTACGTCGCCAGTGCGACGCTGGATAACTGGGCCGATCCCGAAGGCGAATTCCTGGCCTGCGTCAACGCAAATCCGGTCTACGCCTTATTAGGCCTGCCCGGAATTGACGCGGCCTCAATGCCTGCACCGGAAACCCCACTCCACGCCGGCCACATCGGCTACCACCTGCGCACCGGCAAGCACGAATTGTCGGAATATGACTGGAACCAATACATGGACTTCGCAAAGCGGCATTGGGAATAGATCAACACTAGATCAGTCAAGCTCTACCCGTTATGAGTCAATGTGATGCTGCGTCTTGACTTTATTCCGGTACGCAATCGTGTGTAGCGTCCAGTATCCGTGCATCTCTGCATGAAAATCGGACGCTGGAACCCACCGCACGTGGCTTAAAATCGCCGGGACAGCCGCTCTGAGGCGTTCCCACATTTGGCATCACAGTTGCGTTAGTTCAGGCGCGCATTGACGCATATCTTGCTCGCTCGAGGCTGGCCGGAAGAAATCAGTATTCACGACTCGGAATGGTGTAACTCTCATGGCTCACTTCCGTAATGAATACGCGTGGGTGTGTTCCTGCAAGCACCGCGCTCTGCGGGGACTTGGGAGTTCTCCATGAGATGCACGCTGATTGTTGACGATGACCCAAGTTCAGTGAAAATTGCCACAGAGGAAGCGCAACGCGCTGGCTATGAATCGCACGTTTTTCATTCCGCCGCAGAGGCGCTTCGCGTAGCCCCTTCACTCCAGGCACAGATTTACCTGGTGGAAGTAAAACTCGGAGACGGACTCGGCTACCAGGTAACTCGTGCTATTCGCAAGCACCCGAGCTTGTATCGGGCCCAGGTGTTGCTGACCTCAAATTCGTGCGAACCACACGACGTCGAATACGGATTGCACGAAGGGGCAGACGCCTTTGTAAAAAAACCATTTACAGCGGAAGATTTCGCGTCAAAACTAAAAGCCATGCTTCGGTTGGAAACACTGGTGGAAGAACGGTGTCCGCTGACAGGATTTGGATCGTTATACGGACTTCGGCGCGAAGTAGATCATTGGGTATTTCGAGAGGCCGATTTTGCGCTGTGCTACATCATTCCGAAAGGACTCAGCCAATTTCGCCAGGCCCACGCGCAAGACCGTGTGAATAAAGCGGCGTCTGAAGCGGCGCGAGTCATTCGGGACACCGTGCACAACGATGGCTTCTATGAAACCTATTGTTGCCATCTCGGCAGCGGTCATTTCATGGTTCGAATTACGGTCGAGGATTGGAAACGTTTCTACAAATGCGTAACCGGCCGGTTCAGCGCCGCCCATGCCCAGGCAAACGGTGACGCGATCCTTCCGACGCCCACATTGCGATTCGGAGCAGTTCTGAACGACGAGCGGCATCGATATCGGTGTGCACAAGACTTGTTCCGCGACTTGCAGGGCTCCCCGCTCTCCGAAGGCACCGACCGGGTCTCGGACAAGAGTAAGCGGCAGGCAGTTCGCAAAAAAGCGCCAGGGCACGAGCATTGGGCCGGGTAGACGTCCAGCATTCTGCTACCGAAATGGCGTGATAAGATGAAGGCCGATTCCTGAGGGTTCGGCCTTATGACACGCAACAAGCACATCCGCTGGCTGTACGACGAATTGCCCGCGCTGCTTGACGCCGGCGTCATGGACTCTCCCGCGGCCGGCCGCCTTCGGGGTCACTACGGCCCAATCCCGGAGCGCAATCCCCGAGCGCTCGCCCTGCTCGTCTTCGGCATCATCGGTGCGGGACTCGTCGGTCTCGGCATCATCCTCGTCCTCGCGAACAACTGGGAAGATCTCTCGCGTCCCCTCCGCGCCGGCATGGTCTTCGCCCTTCTCGTCGGCGCGCAGGCGCTGGCCGCCTTCGCGATATTTCGCCGCCCCGCGTCATCTGCGTGGAACGAAGGCGCGGCCCTGTTCCTCGCCCTCTGCATCGGCGCCGCGATCGCCCTCATCGGTCAGACCTACAACATCCCCGGCAACCTCGGCAGTTTCCTGCTGACCTGGATGCTGCTCGCCTCCCCACTGATGTGCCTGATGGACGCCGGCATCGTCGCGCTCGGCTATCTCGCCGGCATCACATGGTGGTCCGGCTACACGCGATATGATGAGCAAAATGTGTACTGGTTCTGGCCCCTTGCGGCCATCGCCGGAATTTATCTCGGCCGCACATTTCGCAAGTCCCCGAACACCCTGCGCTCGCTCTGGCTGATGTGGGGTACGTGCCTGTGCGCAACGATTTCCCCCAGCTTCGCCCTTGAGCACGCTGTCCCTGGCCTCTGGATTCCGCTCTACACCAGCCTTTTCACCGTGATGTACCTCGGCGGCGTGTTCTGGTTCGATGAGGACCGCGGCGCGTTCCGAAGCCCCTTCCGCAGCGCCGGTGCGCTCGGACTCGCGATACTCTCCCTGGTGCTGACCTTTGAAGATCCGTGGAAGGACGTCGGCTGGAATCATTTCAGCCGTTATTACGGTTACGGTCGCGAAATCACGGGTTCTGTAGCGGACTACGTCGTCACCGGCGTGTTCTTCGTGATCGCTCTCGGACTCCTCGTGACCGCTGTACGCCGCCATCGGATTGAGAACATGCCCCTCGCGATCGCCCCTATCCTCGCTGCGGCCGGCTTCATCGTCGCCGCGGGAACCGACGACACCCTGCTCCCCTGGGCGGCGTTTAACATTTACGTCCTTATCTGTTCCGTACTCACCATCATCAGCGGCGTGCGCGCGAACGACATGCGTATCCTCAACGAAGGCATGCTCTTCCTCGCCGGCCTCATAGCCGTGCGCTTCTTCGACAGCAACTTTGGTTTCCTGGAGCGAGGCCTTGCGTTCATCGCCATCGGCGTCGCCTTCCTCGCCACCAACTTCGTCATGGCCTCGCGAAAACGAAAGGCGGTCTCGTGAACCGCGTCTCAAAACTTATCATATTCGCCGTGGTCGCGGCCGCCCAGCTCGCCGCGCCCGCATGGATGATCGGTCAGCGGGAATACATCCTGCGCAACGGCACGGTCTACAAATTCCGCACGGCGCCGGTCGACCCTTACGACGCGTTCCGCGGCCGCTACGTCTGGCTCAATTTCGAGGAGAACACGGCCACCTGGCCCGGACCTGGACCCATTCCAGATGTTTTGATCCGTGGAGACAAGTGGGTCTACGCCGCGTTGACGATCGGTCCGGATGGCTTTGCGAAGTTCACCAACGCCACCTTCGATCCGCCGGCCTCCGGCGATTACCTCCGCGCGCACACGAGTTATTTCTGGAACTCGACATCGCCGACGGCAGCGCCCGATCGCGTGCTAATCATCCTGCCCTTTGACCGCTACTACATGAACGAAAAAGCCGCACCCGAAGCCGAGCGCGTCTATCGGGAACACAGCAACGTAAAGACACGCGATGCATACGCCACCGTGCGCATCTGGAAGGGCAACGCCGTGCTCGAAGGGTTATACGTCGCGGATCAGCGCATTGAGGACTTTCTCGCGAACGCGCCCGAATCGCCGGCGACGGAGCGTTGATTTCACGCGCCCCGGCGCATTAGATTGTCGCCAACCCGCCGCCCGGATTCGCCGATTTCATGACCGATTCTTCCAGTGAACTCTACGCAACGCCCTTGGACGTGCGCAATCTCGATCAATGCTGGTTCTATCACACCACCAATCTGCCGGGTTTTGGGATGGTCAAGGGTGATTGGGACCTCCGCGCAGGCATTAACGACTACCTCGGTCATGTTTCCTTCGCAGGCAAACGCGTACTCGATGTTGGAACGGCTAGCGGTTTCCTGTGCTTCCACGCCGAAAAGGCCGGCGCGGACGTCATAGCGTACGATCTCGCGCCGCACATGCAATGGGACGTCGTGCCCTTCGGCGGTGGAGTGGCCGATTCCGATTCTGCGGAACGGTTTCACAGCATCACGTCCATCAACAACAGCTTCTGGCTCAGTCATCGCGCCATGGCATCCAAGGCGCGGATGGTGCACGGCTCAATCTACTCCATCCCGGCCGAGATCGGCCCGGTGGATATCTGCCTCTTCGGCTCGATCCTGTTGCATCTGCGCGATCCTTTCCTCGCGTTGCAAAACGGCTGCCGGCTGACGAAAGAAACCGTAGTTGTCACAGACTGTTACCGGCCGGGATTGATGATGCGCGCACTCGACAAATTCGGTCTGGCTTCGGATCGCATGAAAACCGCCGGCGCACCGATCAACCAATTCCTTCCAGACTTCCGGAAGCAGTCCCCAAAGGACACCTGGTGGTACCTCTCCCCCGCGCTCGTCGTCGAGTACCTCGGCGTCCTCGGCTTCGGCGATGCGACGGTCACCTTCCACGCGCAGCCGCACCGCGGCACGATGTCCCGCCTGTACACCGTCGTCGCTCGCCGCACCATGGCGATGCAATAACGCTTCCGTCTCAGCAGGGCAGGAATGTAAAAATAAGCACGCCCATGACGAACCAGATGGCGGCGAATATAAGCCGGTAGCCGAATATCTTCCGGAAGTCCACACGCGCGATCCCTGCGCCCACGACCGCCCAGAACGGCGAGATCAGATTGCCCATGTGGTCGCCGACACTGAGCGCGAGCAGATTACGCTGGACACTGATACCTGCCACTTCCGCCGTAGTCACCGTGACCGCACCCTGAATCGCCCACTGCCCGCCGCTCGACGGGATGAATGTCGCCACCACTGTGCTGATGGCGGCGGTCAGGAACGGGAGCGTGTACGCGTTTGAGATGGGCGCGACGGAATTCGTAATGAACGCACCCACTTCCGTGAACTCGATGAGCCCGCCCACGCCGGCATACAGGTGATACATCACGATAATCGGCCAGACGGATACAATCACCCGCTGGAGCGCCTCGCTGAACCGGGCAACCGTGCCGTGTAACAGAAAGCACGAGAGCAGAAGAATGGTGATCATCGAATTGATGTCCAGACTGGCCTTCTTCGAGAAGAAGTGATACGCCAGCCATGCGCCCAGCGCGAGCCACATCGGCAGCAACGTAAAAGATGTGCGCTCGAGCTTCTGCGCAAAAGTGTGCTTGCGCGTCACGTCGACGTGCGTCGCGAGTTCTCCCGTAATCGCCGCTTCGGCCAGCTTGTTCGACTCCGCATACTCGGAAATCGGCTTTCGCTTCTTCGGCCCGAACAGAATTCCAACCACCATGGTGACGGCGAGGAAACTGATCACCATCGTGATCGCAGCGGGGCTCCAGATCGTAGTCGACAGCGGCATAGGCGGCGTGCGATCGGCGAGAAAGTGGTTCTCCGCCGTCATTTGCAGCGGTGCGGAGGCCGACAACCCGAATTGCCACACCGAACCGGCGCCCGCGAGCACGGCCATGATCCAGTTAAAATCGACCGGGATACCTTTACGCTCGGCTTGCTTGCAGAAATGAATCGCCACCAGCGGCCCGAGCGCGATCGACAGGCCCCAATTCGCATACGCGATCATCGCCGTCACGAGGACCGCCCCAATCACCACGCCGGGATAGGTCTTTGGAATGCGCGACACGCGCAGAACGCTGCGCTTGAATACCGGCGTTTCCGCCAGCACAAGGCTCAGCGTGAGCATGAGCGTCATCTGCATTGTGAACGCCATCAGTCGCCATAGGCCGCGGTAGTAGGCGTCCACGGTTTCGGTGACTGTATTGCCCAGCGTCAGCGCAAGCGCCGCCAGAGCAACCATCATGATGATCGAGGTCGTCAGCGCGTCGGGGACGTAGTGCTCGCAAACGCGCGCGAGCCAGTCCATCCAACCCTTTCCGGAAGGCTCCTCCACAGACGGTGTCGGGGTGCTATTCGGAGTCTTCTTTTTCTTTCGTTGGGCCATCCGGCTTACTCTCCCATCTGAGGGTGTCGGGTCGGCAATGCCTCGCGCACGGGGCAAAGCAGAGTGCCGTTCCGGTGACGAAATGTCAAGCCCCCAATCGGTTGACGCTCCGCCCTATGACGGAGTAAATTCCGGCCTGAGTTCTTCCCCCAGGGTGAATCGCAATCCCATGAGCGACGAGACCGCCGTCCACCCGTCTATACCCCTCGTACGCTGGCAGCCGCTGCTTCTAAGCGCCATCCTGCCTCTGCTGCTCGTCGCTCCGTTCGCGAGCAAGGCCTACCACATCGACGACCCCCTCTACCTCTGGTCCGCCAAACAAATCCTGAAGGAACCTTTCGATTACTACGGCGCCATCGTCAACAAATGGGGCACCGATCAGCCGCTCAGCGAAGTCATGGTCATTCCCCCAGGCTACCCTTACTTCCTTGCCTTGGTCGCGCTCATGTTCGGCTGGGGCGAAATACCAATCCATCTGGCGATGGCATTGACCGCCTCATGCCTCGGCGCCGGCACATATCTTGTCGCGTCCCGGTTCTGCGCACGGCCTGGGCTGGCGACAACTGTGGCGATACTGTCTCCGGCGTTCGTCATCTCAAGCACAACGGTCATGACGGACATCCCCATGACCGCGCTCTTCGTCTGGGCGGTGTACTTTTGGCTGGTCGGTCTCGAAAAGAATCGCCACGGACTTCTACTCGCATCGAGCCTCTGCATGAGCCTTTCGATGCTGTTCAAGTACAACGGAATTACCGTCGTTCCGCTGCTCCTGGTGTATTCCATTCTCGCGAAGCGCCGCGCAGGATGGTGGATGTTGTATCTACTCATTCCAGTGCTCGCGCTCGCCGGATATCAGTGGGTCGAATACCTCTTGTACGGCAAGCCGCAGCTCGCCTATTCCTTTGACTACGTCAAGGAAAACTACGAGAAAGCCCTCGCGCCGGATTGGATGAAGCCGCTGATCTGCATTACCTTCACCGGCGGTAGTTTCGCTTCGATATCCCTGCTGACGCCCCTGCTCTGGCATCGGCGTGTGTGGCTAGGGGCCGCCATCGCCGTTGCTGTGGGAACAGGCGTCGGATTCATGTTCTCCGAAACGCTCCTGTACACCACGCGCGTATCGCCTCCCCTCACGCTATGGTTGAGCGTTCAAAATTCCTTCTGGTTTATCTCGGGCGTCTGCGTACTGATGATCGCAGTGCTGGATCTCTGGCGCACACGCAACAAAGACTCACTGCTCCTCTTCCTGTGGGTATTCGGGACCTTCGCCTTCGCCGCGCGGGTGAACTGGTCAATCAACGCGCGGGCCCTGCTCCCGATGCTCGCACCCCTCGCGGTTCTCGCGGTGCGTCAGCTGGATAGGCCCGGCAGCGCCGCGCTCAGCGGCCCGCGTCGCGGAATGTGCGCGGGACTTCTCGGGGCTGCCGCGGTCCTCACACTCACGCTGACCTGGGCTGATTTCAAACAGGCAAACATCGCCCGATTCGCCGCCCAAAAATTTATCGCGGACGACAAGGCCTATCCGCATCAGTACTACTTCGAGGATCACTGGGGGTTTCAGTACTACATGGAGGAAGGCGGCATTCCCTATCTCGACGCCGCCAAATTGCAGGTGCATGATCGCATCGTCGCCCCGTTGTGGGGTTCGGTCGACGTGTCGTACAATCCATCGATGGCGCGCCGCGTCCCCGATGCAGAATTAAAACAGCCGGGCCTACCGTGGATCGCCACGATGCACCCGGCCCTCTGCGCGGGATTCTACGCCCACACCCGTGGACCGCTGCCCTTCGCGTTCGGACCTGTACCGCCGGAGGAATACGCCGTCTTCCAGGTCGAGCACTACAATCAAGCACCGAATTGACGCAAGTGATGATCGAAGTGCCGGTAACAAAAACACCCCCAGTCGCGGCCTGATATTTTTCCGAATTTCGCATGTTCGGGCCAGGCGCCATCGGGATCGCGCGCAGCAAGGCGCTCGAGCATTTTTTCAAGCCGATCAACGTCTGACTTCCATTCGGCAGGCTTCGTAACAAACGCCTCCGGCGGCCCCTTCACCCGTCCCTTCGGCCAGGGCAGCCAATAAATCACGATATGCCCCACGAATGGAAAGCGCAGCGGGCCCTTCATCGGCGCGACGGGATGATCGCCCAGCGTGTGGCTCATCTGATCGGTGAGATGGACAATCATCTGCGGCGCCGACATCCGGCCCCAACGGCGCGCGCTGTCCGGCCTAAGACTGCGAATGCGACCAATCATCTCGCGCCGCACGCCGTCGTCAAACATCGTCCGCATGCGATTCTCCTCGCCGGAAGTTTCGAAGCGATTCTAACACGCGGGGAGTAACACAAAGAGGATTGGTGCCGGAGAAGGGGGTCGAACCCTTACACTGTTGCCAGTACTGGATTTGCTTAATTATGAGCGTTCGGTTTTGATTCTGCCTCAAAAGCTGCGATTTGCACCTTGAACTCGCGCAAGAGATTGTCACAAGTGCGACCAAATAGTGACTCTAGCTGTGGAAGCCGCTCCCGAAACCGATCTAGCGTATCGGTATTGGTGCCGCTGATGGACGTACCCATGGTTTCGCTTTTAACTCGCGGGGCCACTGGTTCATAGTCCGTATGTGCAATTACTCGATCACGCAGTTCAATTATCTCATCGTGAAGCTGTCTCGCGTCAACCGGTACTACACCGCTCGCGAGATAGTGCTTACCATGCGGATAGCGGTTCGGCGTGAAGGGGCGAGCGTACGCAATAATTGCCGCCTCCAGAATTGCCTGTCGCAACGTGTTTGGTTGTTCCAAATGCAAGTGCTGGAGGTAACAGCGAGCCTTGACTAAGTCCCCCACAGACAACGCATACATTGCCGTCTTGTCATGCTGCTCCGATGGACTCATACGTATCATTCCTCTGTCACTTTGCCACCCGCCGGATACTCATGGTGCACTGGCGGTACACTCCCTGCGAAATTTCGTATTACACTACCCAAGATGAGCGGTGCGAACTGCTCGCAAATGCGGAAGCGGGAAAGTGCGGAAATGCTCGTCAGCGTTAGCGGGACGCGATTTTTAGAATGGTGCCGGAGAAGGGGGTCGAACCCTTACACTGTTGCCAGTACTGGATTTTGAGTCCAGCGCGTCTGCCAGTTCCGCCACTCCGGCGCGGATTGCGGAGGCGAAGTATAGAAAATAAACGGCGTGCGGGGCAATGCGCCGTCAGTTACCGTTCGCCCGGAACGAGATACACGCCCAGGTTATTGCCGTTCGCCCGTTCCGTGGGTCGATACTTTTCACTTTCGACGGATGGCTCGATCTTGAGCCAATCAGTGCCATCGCCCACCGGACTGTTGAGCAGCACGACGCCGTCATCCGGCCCAGCGGGATCATGCCGCACCATCGTCGCAGATCCGCCGCCGTCGAGATTGACGCCGTCCTGCGCGCCCAAGTGCAAAAGCCAACGGCCCATCTCTTCTGTCGTGGCCCCCTTGCTCTCGTGCCGCCGCCCATCAATGACAAGCCAATACACAAACCGCCCGTCCGCAGACACGCCAATCCCCGTCCGCGGCGCGAGGCGCTCGTCCACGCCACTCGCGATGCCGTCTTCCAGCACAATCGCGAAGCCGCTAATGGCTACAGCGATACCCTCGACGCTGCGGATCGTCCGTTCAATCGCGGCTCGACCGTCGTCATACACCACGAACGTCGCGCCATCCTCCAAGGGCGGCGAGACCAATTCACCGCCGGACACGGCGAGCCCGCGCACGTCGGACAGTGAACGCTGTGCATAGGGCGCAGGCCACGGCTCAAAAGCGTCGGCGTTAATCGCCGCCACCATGTCCATGCCAGCAGTGCGCGCTTCACGCACAAAGTCTCGTGTCGTCGCGCGCTTCGTCTCGTGAAGGTTCCCGATCCACTCCGGATGCCGTGCGGTCGTATGAAATCGAACCCGAGGCTCTCGGCTATCGATCCGCATCGCATGCACATGCATCCTCCGGGGCTCGTCCACCGTGAGATGAACATACCGAATGCCGGGGCCAATCTCGTGCGCCGCAGACCACTCATACACCCCGGATTGCGCCGCGCTGAGCGTATGCAGCGCTAAGAACAACGCAATAGCGATAATTGTCCGCTGTATAGATGATGTTGACCGCATGAAGAAATCTTACATCACTTCAACGCTTCAACCCAGAACTGAACAAACCTGGACTCCGCTTCAGAAGTGAAATGGCAGGGATCGATAAAGTTTTCTGAATGTTTGAAGGCGTCACTGGATATAACCCGAAAATCTCCCGAATGCGAGTGGAGGATTTTGTTATGTACGACAATCCCTTTGTGAACATTCTCCGGAAGCCCCCACTCCTTCGTGAATTCAAGCATCGTTTCGCGGCCGGGCGCCGATGAATCGCCATTCGCGTAGGCGTCGAGGCGCGGATCGTAGGCAAAGTCAGCGGTGATAAGTGTCGCACCGTTTCTTGTCGCCAGGTCTGCGATGGCTATAAGGTTGGCTTCATACGGCGCAGCGGTTTTGACATCCGCGCCGTAGGGCAACCAGTCGGCTCGTGGATACGCGATATTCACGAAATGCTGACCGAACGCGCGCGTCTCGCGGAGTTGCGTGATGAGGCGATCCGCTCGAAAAATGAGCGCACTGTGCAAGGCGGCGCGCCAGACGGGACGGTCTTCGCCGAAAATGACATGCACGAGGCGATAGAATAAATAGTGGCTGTAGTCCGCGCGGAACACCTCCGGCGGCGCATTGTTCAGGCGCGTCTCGTTAATGGCTTCGTACAGCAGGACGTAGTCGAAGCGGTAGCCCTGGTCAAGCAGCCACTTGTATTTGGTCAGACTGTCGAGCGAGCACTGCGCGTTCTGCGCGAGGTTGTATACGCGCCACGGCGGGCCAAGTTCCGCCTCCAATGTGCCGCCACGGCCCGCGCCGAACATCACTGAACCGCCGAGCACAATAACATTGCGTGCCTTCGGATCATAGTCCTGCATCGCGTGGTACAGCGGCGGATAAACGAGATGCTCCGGCGAAAACCAGTAGGGAAGTTTCTCATCACGCGCATAAAGCGCGCGGCTGCCGAGTTCAAGCACGAGGAGTCCGAAGCACGCGCTGATCGCAAGCAGCGCGGCCTCGCCCTTGCGCTCGCGCCAGACCCAGACAGGATTCAGCCATCGGCGCGCAGCCACAAACTCCTGTGGATAGATCGCGGCGCACAAGCCAAGCGCGATGCCCGCCAATCCAAGCAACGCGACCAGGGGTTGTTCAAGGATCGCCGCGCGGATGGGAGTGTCGCCGCCTCGTCCGGTGTAGAGTTTGGCGATCACAAACGCAGCGCCGGCGGCGGACGCAAGCGCGAATGCGGCACCCGCAATGCGAACGGCTATGCGCGCGGCGCGAGTCGTATCGTCTCCCCCGATATCCGATACCGTAGGGGCGGCTCCCCGTGGCCGCCCTATCGCCTATCCAAGTTCGACCGTCATCGCCGGCTCCGCAGCATTTTCGACCTCGTCAAGATCGAATTCGTTGATCGAAAGCATCCGCGTGATGTCGAGCACGGCGTGATCAAGCCCAGCGGCGTCCGCGGGATTGCACGCGACCGCGACGCGCTTCACCGGCGCCTTGATGCTCAAATTCGCATCCGCCTTCGCCTTGCGCACGGCCTCGGCCACGAGCAGCGTCAGCGGCCAGGTGCGCTCGCTCTTGGGCTCCGGGATCGCGGCGATTTCATCGAGCAACGGCCATGGACTGCGATGGACCGACCCATGCATGTCGACATCCGCCGAGTAGGTCCAGTGCCAAATCTCCTCGCCGAGGAACGGCAGGAACGGCGCAAACATGCGGAGCAGCGCGCGATGAATCAGGCGCAGCGTCGCCGCCGCAGACAGCTTGCCTTCGGTGAGCCCTTCGTCATAGGTCCGCGGCTTCGCAAGCTCGATGTAGTTATCGCAGAAAGTCGCCCAAAAAAATTCTTCCGTCAGTTGCAGCGATTGCGCATAGTCGAACTCGTCGAAGGCCGCCGTCGCGCGGCGAATGAGCGGACGCAACTGCGCAATCGCAGCGCGATCGGATTCACACGTAATCTTGTCCGGTGTCAGGATGGCGGGATCGATGCCCGTGAATCGCTCAATAACAAACTTGCTCGCATTGAACAGCTTGGTACACAGTCGCTTGCCGACTTTGAACACCTGCTCATCGAGCGCCGTATCCACGCCAAGGCGCGCACGGCCTGCCCAATACCGCACGGCGTCCGCGCCGAACTGCGTGATCAGCGGCTCGGGCGTGACGGTGTTGCCCTGGCTCTTCGACATCTTCTTACGTTCGGGATCGAGAATCCACCCGCTCAGAATAATGCTCTTCCACGGAATCTCGCGCTCATGCAGATAGGCTTTCACAATCGTGTAGAACGCCCAAGTGCGAATAATCTCATGCGCTTGCGGACGGATGTCCATCGGGAACAGCTTCTTGTGCCGCTCCGGATTGTCCACCCAGCCGCTCGAGATCTGCGGCGTCAACGAACTCGTCGCCCACGTATCAAACACATCCGGGTCACCGGTGAATCCGTTCGGCTTCCCGCGCTGGTCCTCGCGATATCCCGCAGGCGCATCAGCCAGCGGATCGACCGGTAACTGCTCACGCGATGGCAGCAGCCGCTGGTCGTGCAAAATCTCGCCGTTCGCGTCGAGCTTGTACCACACCGGAATCGGCACGCCGAAATACCGCTGCCGGCTCAGGCACCAGTCCTGGTTCAGGCCCTCGACCCAATGCTCGTACCGCTTGCGCATATAGTCCGGGTACCAGCCGATTTTCCGGCCCTGCTCAAGGAGCGCGTCTTTCTTGTCCATGATGCGCGTATACCACTGCCGCGCCGGGATCAGCTCGAGCGGACGATCGCCTTTTTCGAAAAATTTCACCGCGTGCACGATGTCTTTTTTCGGTGCCGCAATCACGCCGGGCGTCGCTTCGGCGATTTCGACGATGGTCTTCTGAGCCTGCTTCGAATACTTGCCCTGAATCTGTGCATAAACTGCATTCGCATCTGCAGGTTTGGCGCTTTGCCAACCGGCTTCCCCAAAAATCACAGGCCGCAAACAACCCGCGCGGTCAAGCACCTGCCGCAGCGGCAACTTGAACTGCGTCCACCACTCGACGTCCGTCTGATCGCCGAAGGTACACACCATCACGACGCCCGTGCCCTTCTCGGGATCGGCCTTCGTGTCCGCAAAAATCGGCACCGGCACATGGAACAACGGCGTGACGGCGCGTTTCCCCACAAAACTCTTGTACCGCTCGTCTTCCGGATGCACCACCACGGCAATACACGCCGGCAACAACTCCGGCCGCGTCGTCGCAATCACAAGGTTCGTGTCCGTCCCATCCACACGGAAATTCAGATGGTGATACGCGCTTGGCCGCTCTTTGTCCGTCAACTCCGCCTGGGCCACCGCCGTCTTGAAGTCGACGTCCCATAGCACCGGCCGCTCGTCCTGATACACCTCGTTCTTCTCGAGCAGCTCCAGAAAACTGATCTGCGACATGCGCCGGCAGTGCGTGTTGATCGTCGCGTATTCCTGGTCCCAATCATAGCTCATGCCCATGCGGGTCCACAGCGACTTGAACACTTTCTCGTCTTCTTTCACGACGATGTCGCAGAGGTCCACGAAATTCTTGCGGCTGATCGCGCGCGGCGGGTCCTTCGGCTTGCCGTCGACGCGCTCAACTTTCAGATTCGGATCGTAGGGCACGCCCGGCTCGCAGCGGACGTTCAATAAATTCTGCACGCGCCGTTCCGTCGGCAAGCCGTTGTCGTCCCACCCCATCGGAAAGAAAATGGTCTTCCCGCGCATGCGCTGATACCGCGCGACAAAATCCTGATGCGAGTAACTAAAAATATGGCCGAGGTGCAGCGAGCCGCTCACGGTCGGCGGCGGCGTGTCTACCGTAAAGGTCTCTCCGCGGCTGCGCGCCGGGTCCCACTTGTATAAATCGAGACCCGCCCACGCATCGCGCCAGCGGATCTCCGTCTCTTCCGCGTCGTACTTGTCTGGAATTTCCATGCCTGCTCCAAGCTCAGAAACAATTCATTAGGGTGATAACGGCGCGGAGTATATCAATCCGCGATGAACACGAACGCCTATACCGCACCAAACGCATGCCGTAAAAACTTCTCGATCGGCGGCAAGGTCGCCTGGAAAAGAGGCCGCGAAAGCCACCACGCGATCAGAATGCCGAAGATACCCAACTGGCGCACGACTTCGCGCGCGCGTTCGGACAGGAACAAGTCGAGAATGTAGTGCCCATCGAGCGGCGGCAACGGAATCATATTGAAGATGACGAGGATGCAATTCACCATGATCGCCACCCAGAAAAACTGCAGCACGAGTTCCGGCAGATGACCGGCTCCGCCAAAGATCCGCGCAAGCGCGAGGCCTATCACGAGAAAAACAGCCGCGAGAATGACATTCGCCGCCGGACCCGCCATCGCCACGAGCACGGTATCGCGGCGCGGATGGCGAAAATTTTCCGGCTGAAACGGCACCGGTTTGGCGTATCCAAAGCCGAATCCCGCCAGCAAAAACATCATGATGGGCAGAATAACCGTGCCAAATAAGTCTATATGCGACAATGGGTTAAGTGTCACGCGTCCTTGCGATTTCGCCAGATCGTCCCCGCAGGCCGTTGCAACGACAGCATGGGCCGCCTCGTGAAAGGTCAGCGAACTGACAATGACGAACACGAAAATGGCGATCGCGGCAGGTTCCACGCCCTGTTTCCCCCTCAATGACGCGGGATTATACGTCTCCCGCCGGGTCGCTTCAAAGCCACCCAACTAAGCAAGAGCCTCTAAAAACCCGATAAAACCATACAGCCAAAAGACTTGCACATCGGAAAAGACCGAATTATAATGCGCTCACTATTCGCACCCCGTTCGCATGGGGATATGCGTAGGTATTGGAATCGGCGAGGGTTACGACCGTGACGATGACCAAGCGAGAGCTGGTAATACGCGTCGCGAACCGGCTTGGCATGACGCAGAGCGAAGTCGGGAAGATTGTCGAGACCGCCTTCGAGGCGCTCTCGCAATCGTTGGCCGAAGGTAAACGCTGGGAACTACGGGACTTCGGCGTTTTCGAAGTCAAGACCCGTGCCTCGCGTATCGGCAGAAACCCCCGCACCGGCGACCAGGTACCCGTTCCGCAGCGCCGTGTAGTGACCTTCCGTCCAGGGAAAAAAATGAAGGAAGCGATCACTGCCGGCCCAAAGGCAGCCGCAGCGCAGGCGCCTCCTTCTCCACCCCCGGCACCGGCCCCAGAGCCTCCCGCACCGGCAGCGGACCGGTTTTAAGCGGAAACCTTTTTCTGACAGACACTTCGGAGGGCGGCGGTGTCTTTGGTAGTGGCATTGACCCCCGTTTCAACTCGCCGCTATGATCGCCTGAGCCATGTATATCCTTGGGATAGACACCAGTACGGACATCCTCTCTGCAGCTGTCTGCACCGAAACGGAGACGCTCGCCGAGATTTCCTTTGACGCCGAGCGCAGCCACGCCGAACGAATCATCGAGACCATCGAATCCGTATTAAGCGAAGCAAACGTTTCGTTGCGCATACTTGATATTCTTGGCGTCTCACGCGGACCCGGCTCGTTCACAGGTGTCCGAATCGGCGTTGCGACAATGAAAGGTCTCGCGCTCGGCGCCGGCAAACCGCTCATCGGCGTCTCGACGCTCCGCGCAATGGCGCATCTCGCCGATAGCGGCGCAACCCACGTGTGTCCCCTGATCGACGCGCGCATCAACGAAGTCTACGGCGCAATTTATCGTCGCTCGCAGCAGGAATGGATCGCGGAGATGCCGGATTGTGTCGGGCCGATCGAAAGCATTGTCGCCTCCGCGCCCGAAAATTGTGTCGTGCTCGGCGACGGAACAATTCGCTACGCCGATCGGCTGCGCGCAGCAGCGCCTCATTTGCGCGTACTCTCTGCAGAAAAAGGACGGCCCAGCGGTGCAGCCGTCGCGCGCGAAGCGCTCGCCGCGTTTCGCGCCGGAAACACCGGCGAACCCGCATTGGTATTGCCCGTATACCTGCGTAAATCGCAACCTGAAGAAGCCCGGCGTCGCGCCGAAGAAACGGCGCCGATATGAGCATCACGCCCGAAACGCGCCTGCGCTATGGCCGGCTGCACGAGGACTTCCTTCCCGAAATCATGGAAATCGAGAAGGAAGCGTATCCCGAGCCGTGGACGGTCGGCATGTTTCGCGAGGAAATGCGGAGCACACGCTCCTATTTCTATCTCGCCTTCGCGGATGACCGTCTCGTGGGATACTCCGGCTTCTGGCTGGTGCTCGACGAGGCGCACATCACGAGTCTGACCGTGGCGCAGGATTATCGCAGCCGCGGGTACGGCCGCGAACAGTTGCTTCACCTCTTCGCCGTCGGCGAGGAGCACGGAGTGCACACATACACTCTGGAAGTCCGCGTGTCGAACGAGCGCGCACGCAAATTGTACGAAAGCACCGGATTTCGCGCGGTCGGTTTGCGCAAAGGCTACTACTCGAGCACGCGCGAGGACGCGATCGTCATGATCAAGGACGTCCCGTGAACGATCACCGGCCGGGATCGCGCTGATGCCTCCCGCCGCGCCGCGTTCGGATTTGCCAGGCCACTACGCCGGCGTACCGCTCGGCGGCATCGGCGCGGGATGCATCGAAGTCGGCGAGGATGCCCGCTTTCGCAACATCACCATCAACAACAACCGCACCGCCGCCACCCGGATTCCACTCGCCCCCGGCGCTTTCGTCGCCGTGCGCGCCGGCACCCGGCTCGGCGGCGCGACGCGCATCCTGCAGGCCGACACCTCGGTCGCTTTCCGCGAAGCGAATATTACGCCGCCCTACGCCGGCGCCGATGAACTCGCGTGGTACGGGCTCTACCCCGCATCGAATTTCCGGCTGGACTCTCCCGAATTCCCGCTCGAAGTACAGTGGAGCTGCCTCTCTCCCATCATCCCCTTCGACACGGACGCCTCAACGCTGCCGCTGATGTTCTCGGTGATCCAATTCTCCAACCCGAGCGAGGAAGTCTACTCTGTCTCGGGCATGTTCAATTGGGAAAACCTCCGCGGGTGCACTGCAACGGAGTGGCCAGCAGCGCGGGGTGGCTTGGCGCAAGTCTGCTACGACGATCTGAACGAACGACTGTTCGTCGGCACAGCGCGATCCACACCCGGCATGGAAGCCGCGCCTCCCGTGCCCTTGGGAATCGCCTTCGGCCACGACGAAGCCTGTACACAGAGCGCCCACGGTAACTACTGTCTCGTCGCCGCACCCGGCGCCGGAAACCGCACAACGATCGCCGGCTGGGACAAGGACAATCCGGACGACGTGCACGAAGTATGGAAGTCCTTCACAGAGTCCGGCTCGCTGACGAACCAGGTCTCTACCAAACCCACCGCCCGTTGCGGGGCCGTATGTGTCAATGCAAACCTCGCTCCCCGCGAAACCCGCCGCTTCCTCTTCGTGTTCTCATGGTATTGCCCTGTGTATCGCGTGGGCGGCGTGGATCTCGGAAACGCCTATACAAACGAACACGACAGCTCCCTCGCCGTCGCCGCGCAAGGCATCAAACACTCGGGCTATTTCCACCGATCCGTGGCGAGTTGGCAGCAACGGTTAGTGAAGTCCTCCCTTCCGTCGTGGTATTCGCGGATGCTGCTGAACAGTTGCCACGTACTGTCGACGAACACGCTCTATACCAAAGCCGGTGAGTTCGCGACCATCGAGTCGCCGCAGGAACCTGCAGCGGGTTCATTGGCGAAGTCGCTCTACTCCTCGCTCGGCGTTCTCCTTTTCTTTCCGAGCCTGGCGGAAAAAGAACTCGAACAGCTCGCGCAGGCGGTGTCCGACGACGGCTCCGGCAGGCCTTGCCGCGATCTCGGCCAGGGGACCGTGCGAAATCCTTCGGGGCCCGTGGCCGCAGGCGAAATGCTCGACTTAAGTCTGTCGCTGGTGCTCATGGCATATCGAAATTTCCATCTCGCCGGGAAAACCGCCGTGCTGATGAACATCTTTCCGAAATTGCGTCAGGCGATGGAAGCCGCACTGAAATGCGATCGCGATGGGGACGGCCTTCTGGAAGTCCGCGGCCCAGTCGCAATGTTCCCGGGGCAAGATCTCGGATCGCTCAACAGTTACGTCGCGGGACTCTGGATCCCCGCCTTGATCGCCTTTGTACGTATCGCACGTCATTTGAAGCAGGCCCCGGACGCCGAGGCCTGGGAGGCGCTCGCGAAACGCGCCATCGCGTCTTTCGAGCAAAAACTCTGGAACGAATCGGGCGGTAGTTATCGTCCTCGCGGCGCTCCGGAGGGATGCTTCACCGCGCAACTCGCCGGGCCTTGGATTTCGGATTTCCTTCAACTCGATGCCGGGTTTTCACACGCGCACGTGCGCCGCGCACTCGAATCGATACAGCAGACAAACGGACGATCGGCGGGACTCGCGCTCGGCAGCGAACCGGCCCGCGCGATGGCCGAGACCGGCAGTGGAAACGCCAACGCGGAAGAAAACTGGAGCTGGCCATTGCTGGGCCTCAGTTGCATCGCGTCGTCTCAATTCCGCCACGGCGACTCCGACGAAGCTCTGGAAACCCTCGGCGCGATCTATCGCACGGTCCACACGCGCTCGAAGCGCTCCTTCAACCAGCCGCTGGCCTGGGACCTCGATCGAGGCTTGCCCGCCGGGCCGATGCAGGACCGCCACATGGGCTCGTTGGCTGTCTGGAATTCGCTCTACGCCATGCTCGGGTTCTGGCTAAGCGTGCCCGATCAGCGCATCGTCATCGCACCACAACTCTCAAAAGGCGTCCTGCAATTCGAAGCGCCGCTACTCACGCCCGTGGCCTTCGGCACGCTCAAATACGAGTGCGCACCGCCGCCCGGCACGCGGCGCTGGCTGCGCATCAGCTTCGACAGCCCCGTATTCATCAAGACCATCGAAGTCGGCCTCGCGCGCACAACGCCCGCGCCCTATGTAACGCTCTTAATCAACGACGACCCGGCGCCCATCCGGCAGCAGGTGCTTCCGGGACAACCCTTCGGTCGCTTGGAAATTTCCTTGCAGACTCCTCTGCAAGTCCAGCATCCGATCGAAATCAGAATCGACTGAGCAGGGATTCCATGAAGGTTTACGCACTCACCGGTGGCATCGGCGCAGGAAAATCCGAAGCCGCGCGTCTCTTCGCCGAGCGCGGCATTCCCGTGATCGACGCTGACAGGATCGGACACGAAGCGACCGAACCGGGTGGCGTGGCGGAAAAAGAAGTCCGGGAAGCTTTCGGTGAAGGCGTGATCACGGACAGCCGAATTGATCGAAAAAAGCTCGCGGCGCTTGTCTTCGACAATCCCGCTGCACTTCAGCGTCTGAACAAGCTTGTCCATCCCGCCGTCCTGCGCGAGATTGCCCGGCGCACCGCAGAACTCGCGCAGGCGGGCCACAAAGCAGCAATAATCGAGGCCGCGCTCCACGCCGAGGACGGCCGCGTGCAGGACTGGATGGAGGGCCTGATCCTTGTGGATTGCCCCGTCGAAACGCGCATCCACCGTTTAATCGAAAAGCGCGGAATGACCGGTGCCGATGCGCGCGCGCGCATTGCAGCGCAGACACCACCGGAAAAGAAAGCCCCGCTAGCGCGCTGGATTATTCACAACGATGCGGGGCTGGACCAATTGCGCGCCGAAGTCGACCGCGTCGCACAGGAATTGTAGTCGTAATCAAATACTGTCTTCTGACTACTACACGCTTCCCGGCGATGCCGGTTTTGCAGGGCGATCGCCAGGACCAAGCTTGCCGTCGCCGTCTTTGTCCATGGTCTTGAATCGCTCGTCGGTCACGTTCGGCAAACCAATACGGGCTTCCTCTCGTGAAACAAACCCGTCGCCGTCTGTGTCCGCTTTCTGGATGCGCTCGCGCATGGCCTCGCGCTGCTCAGGAGTCACGCCTTTGCCGCGCGCCGCTTTCGCAGCCGGCTGCTTCGGCCGATCGGCAGCCTGCGGCGCCTTCGGCGTATCGTCGTGGGAAATGAATCCGTCCTGATTGCGATCGGCGCGATCGAAGTCTGCCTTCGCAAAGCCCGGCTTGGCCGTAGTCACTTCTTCGAATGAGGCCTTGCCGTCGCTGTTCGTATCGGCAGCCATCAGTGCTTGCAACATCTGTCGCCGCGCTTCCGGATCGGCTGTGCCGCGCGCGGCCTTGGCACCCTTGCCTTTAGGCCGATCCTCCGGCCCAAGGAAACCGTCGCCGTTTTGATCCATTGCGGTGAAACGCTCTTGCGTAATTTCAGCGCGCACTGTTTTCAATTCGTCGAACGACACCTTGCCGTCCTTGTTCGCATCCGCCCGGAGCAGCGCGTCCCCAGGACGGTGCGGTTGATCGGTCGGCGCAGGCGTTTGTGCCAGAACAGATCCCGCCATCAAGACACCGGTCACAGCGCCTAAAAAAATCCGACTGTTCATTGGGAAGAACCTCCATCAATTGCGCAACTTCGTGCCGTTCATCCTAGAGTGGCGATGGCTTTTACATTGGTTACGCATGGCAAGTAAACTGAGCGCGATTCACCGTAGTTTAGACGCATTTTGGGCGGAAATATTCGGCGCCTATTGCGTCAATTTGGCTTGTTTTTCGACAGTTTGAGGGGGCGGAACCGAGTGGCTGCAGGACCGGCAGGGCGAACCACCACGATTCGCGAGGCGCTCGAGGACGTAGAACGCCGCACGCTGGCGCCGCATGCCTGCCTCTCCGCGGAGTCGCAGGGCCGCGCGCAGCCCGAACCCGAGCACGCCTATCGCACGGCATTTCAGCGCGACCGCGATCGCATCCTGCACACGAAAGCCTTTCGCCGGCTAAAAGGCAAGACGCAGGTATTTCTCGCGCCGCAAGGCGACCACTACCGCACCCGCATGACGCACACGCTCGAAGTCGCGCAGATCGCGCGCACCGCCGCGCGGGCGCTGTTTCTGAACGAGGATCTCGCCGAAGCGATCGCCCTCGGCCATGATCTCGGGCACACGCCTTTCGGCCACGCGGGCGAAGCCGTGCTCAACGAAGTTCATCCGGGCGGTTTCCGTCATTTCGAGCAAAGCCTCCGCGTCGTCGAGATCATCGAGCATACGCGGCGAGGGCCCGGACTAAATCTCACGCACGAAGTGCGCGATGGCATCCTGCATCACTCCGTCGGTAAGGCCATGCTGCTTGGACATGCAGGTCCGCGCGCGTGCACGCTTGAGGGTCAAATCGTCAGCCTATGCGACGCAATGGCCTATGTGAGCCACGACATCGACGACGCAGTCCGCGCGGGCGTCATCAGCGATCGCGATCTGCCGCAAGATGCCGTAGCCGTGGTCGGGCACTCCACCTCCGAACGCATCAATTGCATGGTGACGGCCCTCATCGAGGGCAGTCACGAAGGGCAAATCGGCGTCGTCGAGGAAGTCCGCGAAACCATCGTCGCACTCCGCCACTATCTTTATACGCAGGTCTATCCAAACCCTCAGATCCACGCACAAGTCGATCGCGCGAAAAAAATTATGCGCGAGTTGTATGCATTCCTGCTCGCAAATCCGGCCTTGCTGCCGCCGCCTTCCCTCGGGTCGGACTCAATCGAGCGCCGCGTGACCGACCATCTCGCCGGCATGACCGATCTGTTTGCGTTGCGGCTCTATCGCGAGCACTTCTTCCCCGAATCGGGGCCGGCATGATCCACCGTGAGACGCTCGCCGTTGTCGCGGGCTCAGGGCTGGATCTGCTGCCTCTCCTGGATGAAATCCTCGAAGAACGCAACTTTCGCGACGTGCCCGGACTCGGCGCTGCCGGTGTCGCAGGTCACGCGGGTCGCTTCGTGTTCGGCCGGAGCGAAGGCGTGCAGGTCATTCTCCAGTGCGGCCGCCTGCACCTGTATGAAGGATTTGACTACGAGCAAGCGACGAAACCGGTCGCCGCATTACATGATCTCGGCGCACACTCGATCATATTCACCAACGCCGCCGGCGGCCTTCTGCCGGATATGCAACCGGGAGAACTGATGGCCGCGGATGCGCTTCACGTCTGGCCGTATGCGGGCTGGGGAATACCCTCCAAGACCGTCGCGCCGGATTTCGTCCCCGAAGGCTGCGAATGGCGCGGTGCCTATCACTGGGTGCACGGACCGTGCTACGAAACGCGCGCTGAGATCGCCGCCCTCCGCGCTCTCGGCAGCGCCGCCGTCGGCATGAGCACCGCACCGGAAATGGCCCGCGCCCAAAAACTGGGCATGCGTGCCGCCGCAATTTCCTGCATCACCAACAACTGCTGCACGCCGCAGGTCCTCACACACGATCACGTGCTGCGCACAGCGGCCTCCGCCTCCGCACGGCTCTGCACCGTCCTGCGAGGGTTCATCCAAGGCTCCGTCGCGGCCACGCCAAAAACAGTCCGACTTTAACTTCGGTCGCTACCCGAAACTCTGCACCAGCGATCCGATGAGCAGCATCCACCCGTCCGCCAGCACGAACAAAATAATCTTGAACGGCAACGACACGAAGACCGGCGGCAACATCATCATTCCCATGGCCATCAGCGTACTCGCGACGACCATGTCGATAATGAGGAATGGAATATAAATCACGAACCCAATCTGAAATGCGATCCGCATTTCATTCAGGATAAACGCCGGAATCAACACCGTCGTCGGCACGTCGTCGCGCGTTTGCGGCCGCTCCAGCTTGGCGATCTGCATAAACAACGCAATGTCCCTGGGGTTCCGCTCGAGCTGACGGAACATGAAATCGCGCATAGGCACCAGCGCCTTCGTCGAGGCCTCGTTCAATGTCGTAATCTCACCACGGATATAAGGCTGAATGGCCTCGTCATTCACCCGCTGATACGTCGGCGCCATAATGAAAAACGTGAGAAACAGCGCAAGGCCGATGAGCACCTGGTTCGGCGGCGACTGCTGCGTGGCCATCGCCTGCCGCAGGAACCCAAACACGACGATAATCCGCGTGAACGACGTCGTCATCACGAGTATCGCCGGAGCCAGCGTGAGGATTGTCAGCAGAAAAAAAATGAGCAGTGAAGTCGAAATATTCTCCGGCTCGCCCGCTTGCCTGAACGCATCGACGATGTTCTGCCCAAGCGGATTCTGATCGCCGGGGGCCGCTTCCTGGGCCGCGGCGGAGACACTGACGAACGTAATAAGAAGCGCGAGGATGGGCCCGAGCGGCCTAGTCCTCGTGCTCACGATTCTCTTCCCGGAGGTACCGCTGAAGCCGTTGGATGTCCCCGCGCAGGTTCGCAATTTCGTCTTCCTCGGCCTTCGGAACGCGCTGCGTGGAGGTCAGATCCTGCGAACGCGCCCGCAACTCGGCAAGGAACGAATCCGGATTAAACGGAATCGCAGCGGCTCCAACCGGTGCCTGGGCATCCACACCACGATGAATCCCGGCGGCCGAAAATTCTCCCAGCAAAGAAACCGAATTCGCATTCGCGCCGATCAGCAGTATCTTCTCTCCCACCTGAACAAAGTGGAGCGCAGTACCGCGATCGAGGTAGAGCCGCCCCAGCACCTTTCCAAGGTGCGCACCCGCCAGCATCGGCACGCGCTTTCCCCAGCGCCGCGCAGCGTAGTACACAAGCAAGATCAGCGCGATCACCACGAACAGCGCCGAAAGACTCCGCAACGCACTCGACATAGACGTAGGTGGCGGGGGAATGTTCGCAGTATCCGTATTGGCGGCAGCCTCCGCGGCGCGCCGATCCATCTCCTCGCCAATCTGCCGGGTGAGCGGATCCGCGGCGGGCGCGGCCGTTTCCTGCGCCGTGCAAAGCGCCGAAACATACACGCTCGCCAGCAAACCAACGAGACACAGGAACCGCCTACGCACGCGCACCTCCAGCGTCTTCGGAGCCCGCCGCAGTGTCTGCAATCCGAATGTGTATCGAATCGCCGATGATCACCACTTCTCCTTTGGCCATGGGCAGGCCATTGATCGCGACATCCGCCATCTGGCCGGCGTACTTGTCCAGAACCACCAGCGACCCAACTTTCAGCGCAAGTACATCGCGCACTTTCATGGCCGTCTGGCCGAGTTCAGCCGTGATCGTGAACGGCACCTTGTGGAGATCTTTCAGCGTGAGACGTCCCCCGGCGAAATCCTTGCCGGTCGACGCACTCAGTTCCTCGATCGGAGCGGCGGTTACATGTTCGACGGCCATGCTGGGACTACCTCGCCGCCTCGGCGTCAGGTGGGATCCTGGACGACGAAATTCTGATGGAGTACAGCCGTAATTTTGATTTCATCGTCTGGCTCATGCTGAAGTTTTTTCAAAAGTTCGTTCGTCTTTTGCAGCGCTTGCCGCTGGATGCTTTCCTTGATTAGCAGCGTATCATCCAGTTCCTTGCGCGTGCGCGATTCATGCAATTTGTTGATTATATCAACAAACCGCGCCTGGTGCGCCTCCACAACGTGCTTCGTATCCGCGTTGTTGCACTCAAGCGTCACACTGAAGCTCAGCAACGCCGAGGGGCCATCGCCTTCGCGCATGACATTGACAACCACATTCGGCAGCGCAATAGATTCCGGATGCTCCGGTACATCGTGCTCTTCGTGGGCCTTGGCCTCCTCATGGCCGCCGGCAGCAGGATCCTTCAGTACGGGGGCCAGCACAAAAAGATACGTCGCCAACCCACCAATCGCGGCAACAAGCACCACGCCGACCAACAGTAGAATACGCCCCATCCCGCCGCCCTTGGGCGCTTCCGCCCCCGCTTTCTTCTTTTCTTCAGGCATGACTATCCCCCACGTGCCGCCCAGGCGAAATTCCGGAATCCCCCGCTTCTAGCAATTTTCGCAGGCCAGTCCCGATCTTGTCAATTCTGGCCCCTGACCGGGTCAATTGCCCGTCAGCTTTCTAAATATCTCGTGCTTATAGGCAATCACCGCCTGGCGCACTTCGTCTACAGGCTCCCGCACCATGATCTTCTGCCCGTTCGTCAGCGTCACAATCGTGTCCGGCGTCGCGTCGATTTCCTGGATTAGCTCGGCGTTGAGGGTGAACACGTGGCCGTTCAAGCGCGTAAGTTGGATCATGTCGCCTCGTGAAAAAGAAATGGGGCTGGAGAGCGCGGCCCTCCAGCCCGGAAACTAATGGCTTGTTCTATTACCGGACCAGGTTCACCGCTTCACCCAGCAGCGTGTCGGCCGTCGTAATGGTCCTGGCATTGGCCTGGAACCCACGCTGCGTGATGATCATGTTACTAAATTCGGTGCCCAAATCCACGTTGGAACCTTCAAGCACACCGCCGTTGATCGATCCGCGCCCGCCCGTGTCCGCGGTGCCGATCTGCGGCAATCCGGTGGACGTGCTCGTGCGGAACAGATTGTCGCCGATGCGCTCAAGCCCGCCGACGTTCGCGAAGTTCGCCAGCGCAACCTGACCCAGCACGCGGGACAAGCCGTTGCTGAAGATACCGTTCACGATGCCGCCTTCACCGATGTTGAACGCCTCCAGCACGCCCAGCGGGAAACCATCCTGGTTGGGATTGTTCACCTGGCTCTGCCCGGAGAGATGGCTCATACCGTTGAAGTCAATGTTGAAGTCGAACGGCAGTACGGGGAGCGTTTCTCCCGTAATGTTGCCAATGCTGATAACCGGCTCGCCGGCGCCCAGTGTACCCTGGAACGTGCCCGTGCCGTTGTCGAAACCGTACTGGCTGAGCGAACCGTCGTCGTTGAACAGCAGCACCGCGCGCGTACCGCCGCTCGTGCCCGCGTTAATCACCGAGGTACCGTTGAAGGTCGCATCAAGCGACCATGCATTGAACGGCGTCCCGCTCACATCCACCTGCGGAATCTTGGTGAATGTCAGCAATACATCGCGCGGCGTACCCAGCGAATCAAACACGCGAATCGTCCGGGTCACCGTCGTCGGCGGAATGGGCGGAATCGCCAGTGCATCCCCTTCCGTCGCCTCCGCCGTCAGGTTGCCGGCGAGCGTGCTGCTCGTAGTCGCCTGGACAATCGCCTGGCCGCCGATCGGCACCTGAATATTACCCACCACCGCCTGCGAATCGACCACGCCGTCCACCACGGGAAAGCCCTGAACGAACAGACCCGTGGCCGTGTGCACAAGTTCTCCGTTCGCATTCAACGAGAACGCGCCGTCGCGGGAGAACACCTGTCCCACGTTGTCGCTCAGGACGAAAAACCCTGCGCCCTGAATCGCGAGATCGGACGACACCCCCGTCTGCACCAGCGAACCCTGGCTGTGGTTAATGTCGATGGACGCAAGCTTTACGCCTAGGCCCACCTGCGAGGGATTTGTGCCGCCAAAATTTCCGCTCGGCGCGCCTGCGCCCTCAATGGTCTGACTGAAAAGATCGCCAAACGAAGCACGCGCGCCCTTAAATGCGGTCGTGTTCACGTTGGCAATGTTGTTCGCTATCACGTCGAGCTTGCGCTGAAACGCCTGTAAGCCCGTCACGCCTGTAAATATCGCTGTGCCCATGCTACTTCCTCCGTTTGTCGTGCGCGGCGGATATCGCCCGCCGCGCGGGGCCTCCCGGATGGGTCCGGCCCGATACTTCCCCCATCGTCACGCGCCCGAATCAGGCACCACGACGACGCTGTCTATGTTTGTGAAGACCGCCGGGTCCCCCGCATGGGGTTCCATGACCGTAATCACCGTTCGGCTCGGCACGCCCACCACGAGCGCCAGCCGATCCATAAGGAGTAATGCCTCGCGCGAACCCTTGGCCGCGGCGAGTTGGGTCGATTCCGAGATACGCGCGCGATCAGATTCGCTAAACTGGATATTGCGATCCTGCAACCGCTTTTGCGCATGCGCCGAGAAACGCATCTCGCCTATTGCGGCCTGCGCATTCGCAAGTTCCCCCGCAAACGCCCCACGCGCACTGGGCACCGTTCTGGGAGGGTCGCGCTCCTGCGCGACCGAAGCCACGCTGCCTGCGCGAATCGCGTCAATCACGGCGTCGCTCCCTCGGCGTCTTCGGCCGGCGACGTCACGCTGTACACATTCGCCATCGACATCAGCTTGCCGTCGACATTGAGCATCACCAGGCTGCCGTCGAGATGGACCGAGTCCACCACGCCAGTGAGCATCTCATCGTTCACGTCGAGTCCGGTGACCGTCTTCCCCAGCAGCTGTGCGCCGGAAATGAAGTTCAACTGATCGACGTTGCCGCTGAGCAAATCGAAGGACTCGTTCAGGTTCGTCTGCGCCTCCAGCGCGGAGAACTGCGCGAGCTGCGCAATCATGTCCGTGTTGTCCATCGGATCCAGAGGATCCTGCATCTTCATCTGAAGGACCAACAGTTGGAGAAACGCGTCCTTACCGAGTTCTTCCTTCGGCACCAGACTCTTCGTGTCGTCGCCCGACGAGGCTCCCGCTGCTTTGGCAACCGGTGTACCTGCTGCAGCGCCGGCCGCCATCCCCAGAATCGCATCCTCCGGAGCGCGCTCGCCCGCGCGGGCCGCCGCCGTTTCGGCCAATTGCCTGGCCACCGCAGCGCGCGTCTCGGGTGTCGGGCTCATGAGTCCGGTCATGTTCGACCGGACCGATACTAATCCGTCCATTGCGTTACACCTCCTTTCAGGCCCACATGTTCAGGCGGCCATCGTGCCGCTGCCGCCTGGGTTGCTGTCGTTCCTGATCCTGCGGGGCCGCTCCCGGCTGCTCGCGATACGCCGATGGCGCATGGCGCGGCGCGTGACCCGCCGGATCGTGGCTCCCTTGCTGTCCGAGTGATGGCTGATGCGACGCGTCGAAGTGCGCGGCAACCTGAATCGTCACCCGCGGCGCGTCGACCCCTTCGCGGCTCAGCGCCTCGCGCAGTCCGGCCACATGGCCTTCGAGCGCGTCGCGCGCAGCGGCGTTCGCCGCCGTCATTACGACTTCGATGCCGCCACCCGCGTTGCGCACCGCGATCTGCAACTCACCGAGCGATCGCGGCACGAGCCGCACGGTCACCACCTCCTCCGTCTTTCCGGAGAGGTAGTGCACGCTGCGAACGACGACGTCACCGACATCACGCACGCTCACGGATGCGGGAATCGCGTTACGCGATGCGTTCAGCGCGATCTCTCCGGCGGACTTCGCCTGAGAAGAATTCCCAACCACACTGAACTCCGGCCTGGATTCGCTGCCCAGCATCGTCTTGAACCCTTCGAGAGGCTTCGATCCCGATTCACCGGGCGTCACCTTCTCGCCGTTGCTCAAGTCGCTGCTGCTGTCGCCCATAGCCTGCTGGTTCGCGGCATCGTCAGCGGCATTCACCGCGACGCGCGCGAAACCCTCAAGCTCAACATCAGCCGCATCACCGTCGATTGCCTGGAGCGCGGAACCTTCCTGCACGCCCGCTACCGCCGGGCCATCCAGGCGCTTTCCGGCAAACGCACGCTCAGTCGCCTGGCCGATGCTCGCCGCCGTCGCCCGGATCATGCTTTCGAGCGATGGGGCCGCAGGCGCTGCTGCGGAACTGCCTGGCGCGCCAACCGTCGTATCATTCGGCAAAACCACCTCGCCGAACGCACTGTCATCGGTCGAAGCCGCCGGCAATCCGGCCATCGCATCAACCGGCTGACCCGCGGATTCAGTCGCCATCGCCGCTACCGGCAACGCGGTTGTCACCACTGCCGGGACTGCGGCCTCGCCAGCATCGACAATCACGGGTGCCGCCTGCGGCATCGCGAGACTCGCCATAGGCAGCATCGCGGATGTCGTCGCGACATCGACTTCAGCACCCTCGGTTCCCGCGTCCGCCTCTCCAGCGGTATCGCTCGAAGCTGTCGAGGCAGTAACGCCGCCTGACTGAAGCACCGCCATCAGCCCGTCCAGCAGCCCATGAAATGCGCCGGCAGCCGAACCGGAAGTCGCTGCCGCCGGGACCGTTCCACCTGCACCCAGCACGGGGACTGGAGCAGCTGGTATTGCACTAATTGTGTTCATTCATGTCTCACCTCCTTTCGATTGAGATGCGTCTCCGCGAGATGCGAAGACGGAAGATCGGAAAGGCGACTCGGTCGCCAAAAGAAAAGAATCTAGAGAGACTCGCGGGAAAAAGAATCGATCGCTACAGAGACACTACGAGCGCGTGAAAATAGAAGGAGGTTCTCTGTGCCTCGGTGTTGAGGTCTTTCAGAGTTTCTTGGCTTGGAGCGCCTGCAAGAGATCAGCCCGGGGTTTGGGATCCATCTCGTCGAAGATTGCGCCGCGAAGCCGGTCTGAAATCAGTGGCGCAATCTTCGCCGCATCCTCCGGCTTCATCCCGGCAAGATCGATCGCCGCCTGCTGGGGATCCATCTTCTCCATCGTCTTCGCAGTCAATTGAAGGGCTGCGGTATGCTGCTCATCGACTTGCCCAAGCGCCACTTTTACTTCCTCTGACATCTTGGTCACTTCGACTAGCATCTGTTCGAGATCCTGCTCGCGCTGATCCAGGCGTCCCTCGCGTTCATTAAGACGCTTTTCCCACTCGCGGAGACGTTCCTGTTCTTCTTTGATTTTGGTGCTCAGCGGGCCAACGTCTTCGGGCTCAGCAGCCGGAGACGGCGCTTTTTTTTCTTCCATCCCCGCGAGCTGCTTGATCGTGCCCGCGTTCAGGTTTCCCGTGAGCGCAAGGGCCGCTGCAATGGTCCCCACGAAAACAACGATCGCCGCCACAATAATGAGTACGACTCGCATGGGATCACCTGTCTTCGCCGCTGTGCCGCCGGTGCGCGAACCGAATCACCGCGGACTCGTCGTGCCAGCGCTGCTCGCGCCGCACCGCCTGCGCGCGCTCGGCTTTTTCCGCGCGCTCGATGAGCTTCTCCATGATGCGCTTCTGGGCCAGGGCGGATTCAAGTTCCGCGCGCGCCGTCTGCACCACGACGCTGTGCATCGCAATCTCGGCGTCCTTCGCATCCGCGCGGTGGCTCAGGTGCCGCTCGTACTGGTAGATCGCCTGCTGACGAACCGGATCAACCTGCGCCCCGCGAGGAATGTCTGCTTCCTTTAACATCGCCCGCCGCCGTTCTTCGAGTTCGCGCCGCTGACGCCGAAGCGCCGCGTGCTCGTTTCGTTTCACGGCCAGCACCTGCGCCTTGATGTCTTCCTGCCGCTTGCGCACCCGCAGCAGTACTTCGTATCGTCCAATCCGATCCTGCGCCATTACACGCCCCGCCTCACTTCAGCAACTCCTCCATCTGCGCCTCCAGCTTGGAGAATTCGGAGGAATCGGTCAGTCCCTGCTTCAAAAAACCATTGATCCGCGGCGCCAGCCGGATGGCTTCGTCAATATCCGGATTGCTGCCCTTCACATACGCGCCAATATTAATGAGGTCTTGCGCATCGCGATGCGTTGCCAACACGCGACGCAAGCCCTGCGCAAAATTCTGGTGCCGCTCCGGCGTGACATCAATCATCACGCGGCTAATACTCTCCAAAACATCGATCGCCGGAAAGTGCCCGCGCGACGCCAGATCGCGGGAAAGCACCACGTGTCCGTCGAGAATGCTCCGCGTCGCATCCGCGATCGGGTCGTTCATATCGTCCGCCTCGACAAGCACGGTATAAATTCCCGTTACGCTGCCCTTGGCTGAAGTCCCCGCGCGTTCGAGTAGTTGAGGCAACAGCGAATAAACCGATGGTGGATATCCTTTCGTCGTCGGCGGCTCACCCACTGCAAGCCCAACCTCGCGCTGCGCCATCGCAAATAGCGTGACCGAGTCCATCATTAGCATCACGTCGAGGCCCTGGCCGCGAAAATATTCCGCAACCGCCGTAGCGAGGTACGCACCCTTGATACGCACCAGCGCCGGCTCATCTGACGTCGCCGCGATTACAACCGACCGCGTGCGACCCTTCTCGCCCAGGTCGCCCTCAATGAAATCGCGCACTTCGCGGCCGCGCTCACCGATCAGC
>SXGT01091328.1_pt1 | contig 58285 bp, 62 predicted proteins | sample 3176221 | NCBI WGS metagenome assembly SXGT01 (sample SAMN11356862, study PRJNA531348) | freshwater metagenome | isolation source: freshwater sample F1-120 | place: China: Fuxian Lake, Yuxi | collected 2017-12-25 | reverse complement strand
TTTTAGGTATTTTAAATCTTATAAATAAGATTTAAGCCATTCCTTTTTGAGTTTAAAAATTTACTAAACTCAATTCAAACTCATTAAGAATCTACTCCAGAGCAATATTATATATTTTTAGGTATTTTAAATCTTATAAATAAGATTTAAGCCATTCCTTTTTGAGTTTAAAAATTTACTAAACTCAATTCAAACTCATTAAGAATCTACTCCAGAGCAATATTATATATTTTATAACAAATGGAAGAAGTACATACGTGTAATGATTGTAAAAAAACATTTACTTCAAAAGAATATCTTAGAAAGCATGCAAACCGAAAAACCTCTTGTAGTGCAGTTTATAAATGTGAAAAATGTGGAAAAAAATTTCAAAACGCATCTTTGCTAGAGAGACACTCTAAACGAAAAACATCTTGTATTCCAGAATCAGTTCCTATTATCACAGGTAATAATGAGGAAAATAAGTGTTATATGTGTGGAAAAACATATGCGTCTGCTTATAACTTAAAACGACACCAATCTTCTTGTACAGTTAAAGATAACCCGAACATTCTCATAAAGTTATTCCAAGCTCAAAACGAACAAGCAAGCCAAATAAACGAACAAGCAAGCCAAATAACCAAATTAATTGACATTATTCAACAAAATGGATTGGGAAGTCAAATCACAAATAACAACAATAATACTATGAATATTCAACAAAACAACAATATATATGTTAATGTTTCTATTGTTCCTTTTGGTGAGGAAGACTATAACAAATTAGACCATGCAAGAGTCTTAGAAATAATTAAGGGTAATGCTGCCGATTTTATTCCACAAATGATTGAACACATTCATGCGGATCCTAAAAAACCTGAATTCCATAATGTATTTTATGATAAACAAAGTCAAGCAATGATTAAATACGCTGCTATATCTGCTGAAATTAAGACATGGGTGAGAACCGATCCGAAAATGGTATCGACTCAACTTTCAAATAGACTTACCAAGTTTATTCATCCACTAAATAGTTCTTATTTTAATGATGTATTAAAAACTAACGACACTGAAACTGCTAACAAAATTATAAATCTGTCTGATTCAAGGGAAGATCCATTTGAAAAAAATATAGAATCGTTATCGATAATAACGAAAAATCCTCACTTTACGGACCAAGTCAGAGTCCAGGAGCTTGAGAACTAAGCTGAGCATTACAGAGATCGTCTGCGCGTTGATTACCGTTGTATAGTTCGTACTCTATTGTTCCTCTTTCTGGAATGTCTTTTTTAGCCAAGTGGCTGTTCTGATGAATGACTGTTAGCCCACCCCATTCAAGATCCATCGCAGCATTGTTTTTGCAATCTTTGGCCGATGACTGTAATAGTTTATCAGTTGGTACTGTTTCTCGTAACGCCAATAGCTGATTATACAAGACTCTGATTAAATCTGGATTAGATTTGTGTGAAAAGTCTTTTTGCTTTTTTACCCAATCCCAAATCCATGCATTAATGGTTCCCATGCATATTTCAGAATCTGTAACTAACAGAATAGGACGTTTTATTTTTGTTTTATTGTACTCAGTTAAAATTACAGTAAATGCTGCAATGATTCCGAGCAACTCACCACGATTGTTTGTCGGTTTAGTTTTTGGGCCATCAAATACAGTTGCGCTGGTTGCTTCTTTATCAGGTACATTGCCCGAATACTCACCAATAACACCGTTAGCTTTTTCATTAAATGTTTTCGGAAAGTATGCAGCATACACGGCTTTAGCATCTTTTTTACCATTTTTTGGACATCCGCCATCTGTAAACACAACAATTTTGGCCACAACAAGTTCTTCGATAATGGCTACTTTTGCATCAGGGGTTTGCTTTTTTGTGCCCTTAATGTGAACATCTGGGATATTCCAATCGATTTCTGGCATATTTTTCTCTTTTAACTTCTCATTAACGTATTTAAAATGAGGACATTTACCAAAATTACTAGTGGTGTTTAGCGGACTAGGATGTCCCCAGATTTGAATATCAATTGATTCTGCGGCAACTTTTTCAGCAACCGCCTCACACACTTCTTCGGCTTTTTTACCCCATAACAACAGAATGATGTCTGGGTTTACATCAGATATGTATTTAACTACGGCATTCGTAAAATCGGTCCAGAATGGATGCATATTATTCTTAGTAGATCCGCCATTGTTTTTAATATATGCAGTACCTGTATCATCTAGTTCTATTGTTGGCGTACGTGTTAAGTATCTATTGAGTAATAGGACTCCTTGACGTGCCCAACTGACAAGATTACCATGATTAGGTATCTTTGTGATTAGTTTTTGTGATTCCAAAGCCTGATAGATCGTTCGCAAAGATGGCGGGATTTTTGTTCCAACAGGCACTGAGAAACTCAGACCTTCAGCCTCGTCAACTTTAGTATATGGATCTTGTCCAATAACTATTACTCGCGTCTCAGATACTTCAAACTGCTTGAATGCATACAGAATTTTACTTGGCACCGGTCTGATATAAGATTCAATACCATTTTCCTGTATTAGTTCGGCTGTAACGCCTTTTTGAATAAGATCTGCATTTAACTTTTTAAAACATTTATTAAGGATTGTTTTGAATTCAGGAGAAAGGAAAAGTTTTTTCCACGAGGGTTTTAAACCCTTAAAGATTTCTTTGATGAATGGTGCGATTAAACTCATTTAATGATAATGGTAGTTTATTAGTTCATTTTTCAAAAAATAAAGAAACATTCCATAAAATCCTTTGTTATTTCTTTAAATAGAAATTCGCGGATATGGGCTAAAAAATAAGACAATTAAAACACGGCCTATTAAAGGTCTGCATGCATCTCTGAATCATCGCCTACCTCATTATACATAGGTTCTACTGGTTGAGGCGGCATATTGAAAAATACTTCTTCATTCGCACCGGCTTTAGGTGCTTGATCACTTGGGCAGCCGGAGAACATCAAATAAGACAGCAAGACTACTGCAACGAAAATAAACAAAAACCAAATGGAGTCCATTTTGATACTATATTGAATATGATTTTAAATGCAAATGGAAAAAAATAAACTGACATTTTCATAAATTCTGATAATATTTTGCACTATCTTTTCCATTACTCAATATGATTGCAGTGACAATTACACTAATCATTGCAACTAAAAAGAATAAGGCGAAAAATGACGAATCCGTATTTACTCGTTCTGTAAATTTTTCACCACACATCGGGTCCATATACTGCTGCTGACAAAAATAATACCGAGCTGTGCTATTTGGATTGTTTTTTGCCCAGTTGTAACACAAGGGTGTACTGGCTATTTTATCAGCCGTACAATAGTTTTTAAGTGCTATATCCATCGTCTATATTTTACACGATATTTTTTCTTGTTCACATGAGTTAATGAGAAAAAATGACGCGAAAAAAAGAAAACAAGAAAAAAAGAAGCATTTAAACAAAAAAACAAAGAAATAACAAGATGAGTTGGTACGACATACCTCCGGAGATATGGGCAAGCATTTTTGCTAAATTACATAATACAAATGAATATAAAGAGTTGGTGTATGATACACGCGCTGTGTATAGTGTTTTGTTAACGTGTGAGTATTTCTTAGATGTAATGGCTATTGATTCTATTTGGATGGCGATGTGTCAAGAATTTCCAGATGCTGATCGTTTGGAATTTATGCATCAAGAACAAGAGATATCATGGCGTGAAATATATCAACGTCGCGTTACTGGTGTTGTTAAAACAAAAGAGATTCGAGTTGGTGATCAAAACGATCCAGAAAATACTGTCTTGTTTCAAATATACGGTAATGGTAATGCCTATATTTCATCAAGTTGGTCTGGTGACTCGTCACTGCAAAGACGTTCGACGACGCGGATTGTTAGGCACGGTGGAAATCAGTATATCATGGTTCCCATTCGCGAAGTGTCTACTGCTATTACAACATTATATGATCAAGATAAACAAGAACGTTCTATACTTGACAAAATAACTGGAGTCTTACCATTTACGCGAGCAGGGCGAGAGCGACAAGAACGCGAACATACCATACAGAATATTCGCGGTGGTTTATTTGTCGATATTTCTGCATATAGTCCATATGTGTTACTACTATCAAAAACTGGTGTCGTATTTGAATTTATGTTCTTACCGCATGAAATTCAAAGTTATGAAGGTATGTATGTTCCAAAGGAAGTTAAGCTTCCTATCGAAGAAGGTGAAAAAGTCACCTATATAAAAGCAACAGCAGTTGCCAATTACGCTGTAACAAATAAGCAACGAATTTTTGCATGGACAATGTTTGATGACCCGGTAATGAATTGCAAACGAGTAGCAGTTCCTATTGAAATAATTCAAATGCGTGGCATGGAAATTAAAAAAATCAAGCAGATTTCAGAAGAGCGCACTATTTTTCATAAAAAGTCTGGAGAAACGTTGATGGTACCCAACGATCAAATATTCTTCCTAATAGTGCAGGAATACCTAACTTGATTGCCATTCCAAATATTATTAGAATAAAGTTTGGTGGTCTAGTAGTATTATGCTTTTTTTGACGAACTGGACATGTTGATTTAACTTGAAACCATTTTTGAATGCACTTAGCGTGATATTCGTGCCCGCAGTCCAACACAAATCACACAATCTGTCACCTCAACAATACGAACGGTGTTTCGTGGTGGATTATGCTTCTTTTTGTTTCTTCGTCTCTTTGAACTCATGTTTAATTAAAAAAATAAAATCAAATTTCATTTCTTACACGTTTGTTTGTGATGAGCCCAATCAGCTTTTTGGCAGTCAGCGTTACAATAGAATGTTCCTGATTTTGCTAATGTGTCTTTTGAATTTTGCACAGGCGCACACGCTGGACATTGTTTACTTGGGAATATCTTACCACAATGACGACAGAACCAGTTGTATTTCATATTCGGCACAGTTGTCAAAATAACTGGTTTTGGTTTACCAGTATGTGACTGATCCTTGAATGTTTGAATCATGTAACATGTTAGACTTTCAACATCTTGTCCAATTACAAGAATAGTTGTTTCAGGATACTTATCACGAATCTTCATCATCCATCGAACTTCATCTTGTGTTTGTTGAAACTTTCGTTCCCGCCACAATTCCAATACTTCTTCTGCGTTTTCAATAGAATTCACAGGTAGTGGGTTGTCTTTTGTCCAAAATGTGTTATCAGTGTCAAATCGCTCTTTAATCGGAAAACCGTTTTTGTCAAAAAGCAAAATTACTCGCTGCAGATCAATAAATATACAATCTGTTGGAAATTTTTCATGAAGTAACTTTATCAATGGCCATGATCCAACAATAGTGGTTGTGGCTGATGCCGAGCAGCCTTCATGAGCCACCCACTCTTCCATTTTATTTGCAGTTAAACAAAAATCAATTTTTCATTCTTTAACTGCAAATTCAAAATAAAAACCAAAAATTTCGGCCATTGTCTTTTTAATTAAACAAATACGAATGTAATATAAAATGGATTATTCATTAATTGAACAAGATTTGGAAGAAACTCCAGAAGGAGAAGTATACTTTATTTTTGAAAAAAATACATCAAGACCATGCAAAATAGGTAAGTCCATAAACCCAAGAAAACGAACTGCGCAACTTCAAACTGGTAATTTTCGCGAGTTATACGTTTATCAAACCTTAAAAGGATATGATAGATTAGAAACTATGATGCATGAATATTTTGATGAATATCGAATCAGAAAGACAGAATGGTTTGATATTACATTTATTGAGATTGATGTAATAATTGACCAGTACAACGCGTTACAAGTAGAAAACGAGCAAATTTTAGAAGGATCAACTGAAGTCAATATTTCAGAATCAGAAAACGCGTCTAACGATGGAAGTGAACAAGAATTAGAAAATAGTGACTATGAATTAGACGATGATTCAACCAGTATTATTCCAGAAGTAGAAACATTTCTTGTGGAAAAAGTCACAGAAACACGAACAACAACAAAAATATCTAAAATAAACAAACATAAATGCAAAAAATGTGGAAAAAAATTTAATAAAGAGAAATATCTTAAACAACATCTTAAAAGAATAACTTCTTGTTCAGCAAGTTATAAATGCGAAAAATGTGGAATAAATTGTCAAAGTGCTAGTTTATTAAAAAGACATTATGAGAGAAAAACTCCGTGTGTTACAGAGCCAACCACTACTATCACAAGAATCAATGAAGAGAATAAGTGTGATATGTGTGGAAATACCTATGCATCAGCATCAAATCTCAGAAGACATCAGAATACATGCGTTACTAAAAATGAAACAAATGTGCTTATTAGTTTGTTAAAAAATCAACAAGAACAAACAAAACTATTAAATACACTAGCTGATGTAATTAAACAGAATATACGAAATAACAAATGAACATATAGAATCATTATCAATCATAACGAAAAATCCTCACTTTACGGACCAAGTCCGGGTCCAAGAATTGGAATAATTTTCAAGAAAATACTGTTACAAATTAGATGTTTAATAATTATATACTATAACAAAAATATGGACAAGCGTATTTCTATCATTGTTATTTTAGTCATTCTAATTTTTGCCGTTTTTATGTATAGGCGTAGTGGCACCAAAAAAGAAGCTGCAAAGGGTAAACGCGGCGGTACAAAACGGGAAAAACTAAAAAAGGCACGCAAAGAATCTGCTCAGGACGAACCCGAAGATGAACAAGAAAGTCCTAAAAGTGCGGATAAAGATTTAGTAAGTGATGCTCGGGAATTGTATGGTTTAGTTCATGCCGATTTAGCACAGGGTATGCAGCTAGACGAATTTGAGGACTTGGCTGGCGATCTTGCAGGAGAAAATCCCGAAGAAGTTTATATTCAATTAAAGCAACTATACAATGAGGCAATTGACGGTAACAAAGACCCTTCAAAAACCGTTACAGTAAACAGTTACGTAAAAGTCCTAGAAGAAACAGATTAGAGCTCATTATTATCTTTTAATCGAGTCAAAACTCGGTTGAATACGTCGGTACCGTGACTTATTTTTTTGTCATGCTCACTCGGTACAAACTTGTATTCTTTGACTTCGGACAATACATTGTCGATTTCGGCATTATCAATTTCATTAGTTTTAATACCAATTTCTGCTTTTAAGCGATCCCAGTTGTATTTGGCACTACTGTTATCAAAGTACTTTGGATCATGTTGCAAAGCTTCTGCAATTTTCTCAGCATATTGTTCTTCAATAGTGGAATACATTGATATGGCATCTTCTCGCAAACCAGGTTTGGTTTTATCATGCCCTGCGACTTCAAATGCAGCTTTAAGGTATTTGTAATCACCAGTTGCAAAATACAAATACCAAACTTGGTCAAGCGTGGTAGAGTTAGGATATGAGTTAAGCTTTTTTATTAATTTTTCTTCTAATTCTGTAAATTCTTCCAAATGTTGTTCACGTGCATCAGACTCAACCCAATCAACTCCATAAGTGATTAAACATCCTAATCGCCACAGATCAAAAACTGGTTCACTCCGCAACTTAACGCAATCACATATTTCAAGAAAATCTGTCCATTTTGGATCAAGATGAAAGAACTGCATACGCAATGCTAGCGTTTCAGTTTGTTGTTTATGTTGGGCAATAGCCCCTTGTTTTCGTCTCATATTTACTATTTACAATTGTATCTTTAACATTTAAAATAAAATGGGGAATTTGTGGAGTGTCGATAACCCTCTTATTGATAAAAAGCACCAGTTTCTGGTTCGGCCAACAATAGAAAGCTTCCAAGCCATAGACGCCAGTCTAACGTGGCATGAAAAGTGTGATTACACATACAGAACATGGAAAACGGCAAGTTTGTACACCTTTATGATTGAAAAGAAAACCAATCTAATGTCAGCCGAATTAATTTGTGATTATATAGAAATAGAACGTGAGGTTATAAATGGATTTCAAAATCATGAAGACTGGTCATTATATCCAATGTTAGTACTTTGGAAGGTAACAGGCAAGAAAAAATACGAAAAAATAATTGACAATGTAAATGATCCCTATTTCAAAGCCCAAGCAAACACACTTTTGACTGATGTTATGATTTGAACACAGAGACCAAAAAAATAAAAAAGATTTCAATATCTGTTGTTAATATTAAACTTTGAGTGCCCAAATATAATGAATTCACTGTTATTTTATGTTTTAGTTATCTTGATAGCAATTATTATTGTCTATTTTGTAACCCACTGGTATAATCATGGCTCACTTCCTGACGCCCCGTTTCAAAACTCGATAGAGCGAATGCGCGACTCTTTAAATCAAACTTATGATGACTATTTTACATCGGCGCATGATATGTATGAGAAAACTATAGGGCATGTAAACGATGAAGCAGCTCAGATGGCATTTAAAAAGGCGGAAAAGAAAGAAAAGATGTATTCTCGTAATGAAAAACTAGGAACTTTGAGTGATCGCAACTTACCGGCAGCAACAGCTACATCCTTCATGTTAGCCGATTTATACAGATTTAATATAGGGCCGAATGACGACGACCCCGCAGCGGCTATGCAGAATGCAGCTCAACAATATGGAACGGCATTAAATCGCATAGCTCGTAATCCATTGGCTGTAGTCGAAACAACAGATCCACATGTTCCACCAGCCGAATTTATGATTGATCGTGCTGAGGATTTTTATGAAGATTACATTGCGCATATGACCCTTGATCCTAATGTCCAGATCCCCGATATGAATGGGCTACGAACGGCTGTGCGTAATGCAAGAGTTGGAGCGGCTGAACGTCGACAACCCAAACAGCGCCGACGTAAGGGTGTCACACCTAAAATGGAGAAGCAAGATGCTTACTTTGAGGAGCGTGATATTCGTAATGATCCACAAAACGTTCATGAATCACAGGTGAATAATGATTTAGCGCGTATTTACCATCAAATTCTACAGCGTAATGAAACAGAAAACATTCTTTTCCAGGATGAGATGAATAATCCGCGAGCCTTGGCAGAAATTCGTAATTACATGACTAAACGTAAATGGAGTGATGATAAACAACGCCAACGAGCTTTTCGTACCTTAGATAAGATTGCAGAGGGTAATTGGATTACTAATTTAAATGCGCGAGAAAGTGAGGTGTTATCCGAAGTATGGCGGCGAATGAATAGTCCGCAAAACGAAGATAACCGGGATGGCCTTCACGACTCTCTTATGGATAGTTTAGCTGATTGTGTTGAACCTGGCTATAATGGTCAAGATTATCAAGTTTGTGCAAGTGGACGTATGGGGCGTGTTCTAGGTAGCTTAACCCTTTTGGATACAGATGCCAATATCAGTGAACCAATTAAAACAGCTGAAATTCTGAGAAACGAGATTTTCGCTAAAAGCTATCAAATTATCCAAGATAGCCTAAAGGCTACTGATGCGGAAACCGCCAGAGCGTATAATGGTGTCCTAGAAGCTCCAGCCCCGGATGTAGATGCCAAATTAGCCGAGTTCGAATCTGGGCTTAAAACCCGTATAGACACGGAACTTCGCAACGAATATGAAAACAAGGTTGAAAAGCGTGTCCTCGACAACCTGATCGCCGACGCGCAAGCCGGAGTGTAATACACGCCTGTATTTAGCTATAAATTGATTTTTTTCAGACAAATAAAACTGTCTGACATGGAGGACAAGTATATCGAGCTTGGAAAGGGGCTTTACGCCCGAGACGCAGACGTGAAGAGTTACGTGCGCAGTCTGGACATGCATCGCAGTGAGGGGCACTGCTGCATGGACTGTGAGAAGGGTGATTTGTGGGGTCGGAGAACAGCCTGGCCCACCTCTGATGAGGGACTCATAGAGTTCTTCAAGCATCACGTAGCACTTCACGACGGCCTCAAGAAGTTCCAAGAATTTTTAAAAAAATGATTTTTTTCAAGCAGATAATGAGTTGTGCAGGTATTGGTTGTGATCTCTTTAAACAAGGTGCTAGGAGACTTTGTGGGAGGTGTTTTAAAGGAAAAACAGGAAAAAAGGTATGTAAGATTCTGACTTGTGAATATTTTAAGTCTGGTTGTAGGACGTTTTGCAAGGTCCACTGGCCCATGTGCACAATGGCGGAATGTCATAAAAGCATCTGGACCAACAAGTTGTGTTTCGAGCATTCAGATAAAGGTACTCTACCCTGCACTGTTTGTAAGGTAGACTGTTGCCTGAAATATCAACAGCGGTGTCCAAAGCATGTAGTATTTTGCGTTGCGCCTGATTGTTTGGTGATAACAAAATACAAGGGGGAAGAATGTTGTAAAACTCACGACAAATGTTTCGTTTGTCAAAGAAGATATGCCAAATGGATGGATGTTTGCAGAATATGTCAAACGTTGCTTGTATTAATGCGATCCCAACTTAATAAAGATTTACGCAAGTTAATTTTATTGAAGTATTTATGAAAACCGCGAACAAAAAAACAAAAACCGCCCTACATTTTTTATGTTGATATTTCTTTAAATGGAAATTCGGCGGGTCCCAAAAAATAATTATTTCTAAAAACCAATCATTTAAACTCAGCAACGACGTAAGTACCTTTAAGTTCTTTGTTTTGATGAGGTACAGCGACACAATCCGATAAGCGATTTACGCTAACAGTATTCCAACATGAATCTGTTTTTTCACCTAGTGGTTCATCCACTTCAGGACATTTATTAGCCTTCATTAATATAAGCTGTGCATTTGATAATTCTGGCTCAGGCATAATTGGACATCTGCGACGTTGTAGTTCTTCTACTTCGTCGCGCCACTTTTTTTCTAATACATATGCTTTTTGAAGTAAAACATGCATATTCAATATGCGATTCGTAGTTGTTCCTAATCTAATACCATTTGCGTAAATATCATATTCATCTGTGTCAACAGGCCAGACAATTTCAATCTGCTCAGCGTGTAGACGAAAGTTTTGAAATTTGATCTTAAACATTTAGTATACAAAAGGATACTAATATTTTAAATGGAATTTAAAGTGAACGTTGTTTTGCGAGCATCTTTATTGCCAGAGTATTTGTGATAAACCGGCGTGTTGTACGATTGGTATTGAATGTGACCATCCTATTGAGTATTAAAAAACAACGTAATTATTGTCCAGAATGCTCATATGTCGTGCATTTTGAAGATCGACCGGATTTAGGATCTCCGCTATTGCGTTAAAAAAGAAAAGTAAAACAAATTTTTTCATACTATTATAAGATGAAGTGGATTTTACTGTTTATTTTAGTTTGTATTTTGGCAGTTCTCCTATTTTATGGCAAACGATTCGTAGGAGGTTACCAAAAACGTTATGTAGGAGGAGATGCTGCATCCTTAACAGCTTTATTACAAGAATGGCATACTGCTTTACAAGCAGATCATACCTTAGATTTTCATGCATTAAATAATGCCGCAGCTCTTATTCCAGTACCACCAGGCCCGCCACTCCCACCACCTGTTGGATTAATTGCAGGAGATCTACTGATTCAAGATTTAAAAAACATATCAATAGTTAATTGGCCTACTGCACATGGAATTTATAACCACGCTGTATACAAAATACCGATTGATATGCACACTCGCGCCGATATAGATAATGTTGCAGCAATTGAAGCTGTGGTAGATTATACAGCGTTATTAGATGCTGCAGAAAGAGCTGCTCATAGTGCCGCATTAGATTTAATTAGAGTAGATATTAGAACTGAAATTGCAAGAATACAAGCTGCGATCGGCGCGATTGCTGCTGTAGCAACAACTACAATGGATGATGAGATGCATGAAACACAACTTATGAAGCTTTTAAGGTCGAGAGGTAATCTTATGAGAACTAGAGACGCTGCTTTAACCATTGCAGCGAAAAAAGCAGGCTCTTTCAAACAAAGCACTGAACAAGAAAAAATAGATTTTCTTAACAACGTAATGGATAAAGAGAATTTTCCAAAACGAGATAATCAAAATATGTGGAAAGGTTTTATTAAACGTTATGATATGTGGATTAGGCAACGAAGTATTCCGCCGTCAAAAAGATTAACAGAAGACGATTTAAAAGAATTAACACATCTTATCTAGTTGAAACATGTGATATATTGTTGAATGTAGGTTTCCGTCTTTTTTACTAACTCGACGTCGTATTCCGCAGTTCCCGGAGTGACTTGTGAAGCGTACTTCAAAACCAAGCCATCTTTTTTAATTTCATCGATTGTAAGTTCTTCTGTTGTAATTTTCATTGCAAGCATAGTTAACGTTTGTGCAATTGGTAAACTATAAAATCTTGACATTATTTGATTACTTACAGGATCATAACTTAGAAAGTTTGGCAAAATGTCTAGAATGTCTGAAACCCTTTTATGTCTGATATGATCTGATGGTTTCACATTATTAGTATTTACGGCAGGAAACAATTTAATAGGAGTCCATAAATGAATGGGTACTTCTATGATATTGTCTTTTTTGTCGAAATAATTTAATTTCTGGCGATTTATGTTCCATACAGCACCACCACCTTTTTCATGATCTAACACAGTAGGTAGTCCATATTTTTCTATTAATAATTTGTAAGTTTTTGTATTTTCCCATAGTAGCACATCAACATGTTCAAAACATTTTTGATAAAATGCAAACGCAACTACCATAATTAGTACCACTGTGAGCGAAAACAATAGTGTTGTTTCAGACATTCTATAAGACTATACTTTAGTCTATAAAGTCTTTATATCGAAATATTTATTAAATATTAATTTTGTTTGCGAAAAACTTTCTATTTACAAATTTGAAATATTTACAAGTATGATACATAAAAGTTTTTCAATACTTTTATAATGTCGAAATCAGCATCGATATTTTTCAAAGCCGGTGACGGTAAAATTATTAAGGTTGATAGAGACATATGTAGGATTTCTGCGTATCTAGCAGGACTTTTTGATGAGACTGACCAGGTGTATTTTGAGAATGCAACAGAAAGGACCGTTTCGTTATTAGTTGAATTTTATAATGAATTTTTAGGCCTTTCAGCTAAACAAATCGAAATTATTGGAGACCCTAAGAAGTACCTAAGTGTAAAAAAATCAGATCCCGACCTGGTCAGGCTTTATAACTCATATAAGCAGCTAGCATACATTGATTTGTTTGGGCTGTTAAAAATCGCTAATGACCTGAAGGTTAGACATCTAGAAGGGATCTTGACCCATATTATCGCCCAAATCATCGAATCTAAGAGTATCGAAGAGCTAGAGCAAGAATTTGCCTTGGACAAGTAAAAGGCATTGATTTTTTCACTGTCCGGCAGGAGTTTTGGGCTAAATGGGACAAGACCGACTGATTTTTTGCTAAAAAATGATTATTCTGACAGCAAGTAAATCCGACACAGTATCAGGCTTGCCCCGTTATCGTTTCGCACGAAAAGTAGGAGCTTTTCAAACTCATCAACCATGAGCGACGTTCGAGAGATTCTGCGAGCAATCAAGAAAGCGATGACTGACGAGGAAGCAGTTAAGGAGCTCCAGGCGGCGCTCGAGAGCCAGCGTGAAGTTACTGAAGAGCTACAAAGGCAGTATATCGATGCACTGATCATTGCGAGGAAGGCGTCGGCAGATGCCGTTACTTCGCACCACCGAGAGGAGGAGTTGAAGGCAGCCCACGCCTGTGCGGAGCTCGAGCACCAGCGCGGCGTTACTACAGCGCTACAAAATCAGGACCTCTGCGCAATGATCATGGCGAGGATTGCAGAGGAGTGGGCTGCTGCTTCTCTCTGCCGAGAGAAGAAGTTGGAGGAAGCAATCGAGGCCCATGTCAAGGCATCGCCTGTAAGGCAAGCGATCAAGGCTGCGTTGCGCGAGCAGTTTGAGAAGGCTTTGGAGACGGCCGACTTGACTGTTGACGAGTTGGTAGCATTGGCTGGCGAGGTGGACCAGTGAGCACCCTCTCACAAAACTAGTGGTCTAGTTTTACCTTATGTTCCGACGCGAGTTGAACATGAGGGTTTTACACCTTTTTTTGTCAAACAAAAAACAATAAAAAACATGCAATTAAAGATTTATCACTTCATTATAAAATGAAGCTTATTTTAATTGTACTTGCTTTACTCCTTGTTTTATTTGTTTTATTATTATTTATTTATTGGCGCGATCATCGACCTGATCCCATTCCTATCACAACTCCGCCACCCCCGACAAGACGTGTTTATACATTCAATCCAAATATTGAGTTTATTATGCCAAGACGGCGACCCAGGCCTGTCGAACCTGAACCATCAATCGAATCATCTGAGGATACGTTTGAAGCACGGGATCACATTGTAATTATTAATGGGCCTGCTGAGCTACAACATTTAATAGGGCTTGTTCAACAAGATTTTGTCCCTATATTCGAGCCAGCCGGATTACGCCAGCGTCAACGTGAACAACCTGTTGAGGAATTTTTCCAAGACATTAATGATCATAACGACGATGGTCAGAATGTACATAATCCACAGATTAGAAAGTCCTTAACTGATCGACTAATGAGGGTTATTGAGCTTAACGGAGGCGTTCGTGAAACTTATGAAGTAGGTGGTTTAGAGCTACCTCACGAACAATATATTCAAGCTAAATTTACCCAGGCTGAAAGAGAAATTCGGGAACGTTCACGTCAATATCATGATGGATTAGTGTTGCGCGGAGTAATTAATAGAGAAGAAGCTACTCTTAGGAATAACAAGATAGATATGACGTTAAAAAAGCTTTCACATGGTTATGATTTAGTAATGAAAGACGGTAAGTCGTATAAGGAGAATTTTATTCTTGTTCAGGTTTGGGACCGTATCAACCATAAAGATAATTTTGCTAACAGGGACACGTTGCAGATATCACTTCTCGATAATTTAATAGATTCGGTAGAGGAGCGACAAGAGCCAGTTGCTGCCATCGAAGAGTTTATTAATAATGTTTTAGGAACGCACCACGAGCCAGTAGGCTTGGAAAGAACACATATGACTGTCTGTATTAACGGGCGTGTTGCAAGAGTTCTGACATCACTAGTTCTCTTAGATGCTGATGAAAAAGTTGCAGCGCCGGAGAAGGATGAAAAAGAGTATATAAACGAAGCCATGCATAAAGCAGCTCAAATTATTGAAAACGAGCTTAATACATATGAGGTTAAGCTACCAGAAGGTAGTAACATCCGGGATATCTACACCGAGCCTGACATTGATAAACTAAGCCAACGTGAACGTCTTGTCCTTCAAACATTCCACAATCACTTAAAAGAAACATTTGCGGACGAATTTCATCGGGACTATGACGAAGTTCTTCCACAAGAACAAGTAGCGCATATCATTGAACAAGCCCATATGGGTATTTAAAAAACTGATTTTTATTTTTTTCAATTATAAATGGATCAATTATCTGTTTTTAAAGATCATGCCGACTCTGTTTATTGTTTAACTGTTTGGAATAATCACTTGTATTCAGGAAGTGATGACGATAAAATTCGCAAATGGGATGAAAAAGGAAGTTGCATTGCAACTCTTCAGGGTCATACAAGTTATGTTCGATGTTTAACTGTTTGGAATAACAACTTGTATTCAGGAAGTGTTGACGATACAATTCGCAAATGGGATGAAACAGGAAATTGCATTGCTATTTTCAAAGGTCATACAGATTCTATTCGATGTTTAATAGTTTGGAATAATTATTTGTATTCAGGAGGTTATGACAATACAATTCGAGAATGGGGAGAGTTTCAATACAGAGATTATCACGGATTAACAGATGATAAGAAAAAAGAAATCCTGATTTGGGAATTAGTAGGACGTAGATTAGGTCTTAAAAAAGACGTTAGACTTTTGGTAATGAGACATTTAATTTAACAAATTGATTTTTTATTAGTTAATAAAATGCCATGAACGTACCATTTGTTCACGTTTTACGAGACAAAGTCATCCCGCTTGATCATGTTCACTGGGGCGCTGCTAAAGCCTATCAAGCCAAGCAAGACTACATTATAGATGGTGATTGTTATTGGCTGATCTACTTTCCGGTTGCCGTTAAGGTAGCATCATTTCAAGACCAGCTGATGCACGTTCATGCATATCTTTATTTCAAAATGAAATGCTACGAAGTTGGAGTGCTCAAGCCAACTCCTTAATTTTTTGTTTTAAAGATGTATTTTATATACATTAACTATGACGGAGAAAAAAGAAGAAAAAGTTTTAAAGATGGCGCTGGCCAACAAAGGCCTTATTGTGGACCTTAAAGAATTAACCAATGCAATAGATGAGAAGAAGTTTAAAAAGCTATTAAGTCAGTTAACACTTACAAAAAGTTTATTTGTAGGTAAAGATCGTACACAGTTACTAGTTACAAAATTGTATAAACAGGTATCAATTCCTTCAGAAAACGGTGTACGAACATTGCTCACACTGCCGAGATTCTTTGAAGATTGGGTTGATGATAATCTTCTTCCCAATTATCAAATCAGAACTGCTTTTAGCAAAGAAATGAAAACGTTATTACCGGAGAAATTTGTTAATGGCAATGGTGAAATCGGGATTCAACACACAGGCAAGTATGCATATCAACAACCAATTTCTGATTATCTTATTGAAGAGATTTATCGGCCAGAAGAAACTGGACATATTCATAATCGCGGGTGTACACTTGTTTTAGAAACAGGACGTGGCAAGACATATCTTGGTGGAGGCCTTATCAGACGTTTGGGTGTAAAAACGCTTATCATTGCGCACAATGAACGCGGATTAGAAGAATGGGTGAAGATGCTTAAACTTTATCCTGAGATTGAAATTGGTTATTATTACGGTAGAAAGAAATGTGATGGTGATGTCGTCATTATGTTAATTAACTCGGCAATGCGTGATAGTTTTTCATTTAGAAAAGATTCTAAGATGGTGACAATAAGTCGTGATAAATACTTCCGAGAATTCGGATTTGTCATTTATGATGAAGTTCCGGATTATGTAGCTGAACAACGGCGCAAAGTCTTTTGGGAAACGAACTTTAAGTATTGTCTCGGACTTACAGCAACGCCTGACGAACACTTAAAAGATTTAGACCCTGTTTACAAAATGCATGTTGGTGGTTTAATTTATGCACAAGATATCCCAGGGGTTAATTTCGAGGACAATGAATGGGATTTTACAGTGCGCACAATTAATTACAGGGGTCCGCCTGAGTACACCAAACAGATAAAAAGCAATTCTACTGATATGACAATTGCTGCAAGAATGGATAAACAATTTGCAGAGGATCCATATCGCAATCGAATGATTCTAGACCTTATTAAAGAATATTACGATCAGGGTAAATACATCTTTGTATTTGCAGGAGTTAGGGAGATTTTAGATAATTTAGAAGAACTAATTAAAAAACATTTAGGCTTAGATCCAATCAAAAAAGCATGTGACAAGGATAAGGTTGCAGGCATTAAAGGCGGTGCAAGTGCTGAAGAGGTTGAACGAGCTGTAGAAAAATCACGAATCATTCTTACAACATATCAGTATGGAGGAAAAGGACTAAGTATTGTTAAAATGGATTGTGGTATTTCATATACACCACGTAGAAACGGTATGCGTCAGGTGACCGGAAGAATTACTCGTATGGGCGGCGACCCTACTTTACCAAGAGTATGGGTTGATGTTCGCGACATGGAAACAAATTCCAAAACACAGTACTATGATCGCAAAAAAGCATATGATGAAAAGGGATTTGAAATAACGGAAGAAGATATTTCTTTTAAAAATTTGAAACATATCTAATATATACAAAAGTATCAAATGTCTTTGAACGAAGCACATGATTTTGAAGATCAAAAGGCACAGGCGATGGATCGCTTGCGCCAACGATTAATGAAAATTCAGACTGATTTTAAACAATCAGCACCTCATGAGATTGAGAGGCAAATTACCGATCCTATTTTAGAAGCACTCGCTAAACCAACAGAATGTATCATTGCGATGGGAGATAATATAACCGCACAAGGCGATTTTCAACTAGTTATGGGAGACCCAGCTGAAGTCACAACTGGGGCAGCAAACTTATTTCTTGGCGCCGATGAGTGCCCTGAAAATATATCAATGGATGAAACGGCCACTATGGACGAGGTTGATGCAGAGGCAGGGGTGCCTGATAGTAGTAATTTTCATTTATGGTTGACGGAAAAATTCGGTTTTGGAAATGTGCCACAGTTTAACGATAATCCTATCTATGATGACTGGCCGGAATGGCCGGAGAGCGATACATGGCCAAGTGCTATTGAGGAAGATGAACCAGAGCCAGATGAACCAGAGCCAGATCCTATGGATATAAAAGGAAATAACATTGCAAAGCGTCTTGCTGGGTTGCAAGCTGAGATGAAAAAGATTGAAGAGAATAAAAACGTTCTTGTTGTAGAAAAAGATAATCTGTCTAACCAGCTCAAGGCGTGTAAAAAGCGGATTGCTGAACTTAATAAGGAACAAGATGACACTCTTCACGCTATTGAAATTGCCAAAGAAGAACAAGCTAAACATATTGCTGAGCTAGATGAATTGCATATGCATAATGAACGGAAAAAACGCGAAGATGATGTCATTACCGAAATTCGACGTGATATGGACGATTTTTCGCAGGCAGTGCAGATTTTGCTTAACTCTGGAAAGTACTGTGACCTTGATCAGCTCATTCGCGCACATATTAAAAATAACTTGTATGTAACAGATGAAGTAAAACGATCTATTATTACTGAAGCCAGGTATTTGAAGCGCGATCAATTATATGCATCATTGGAAGTAGAGAACTGCTATCTTGCTCCTAAGAATGAAGATGGTTTGCCAAACCTATTTGATCAATATATCACTGATAGTTACTACATTGTCTATGAATAATCATTTAAAAATATAACTTTCTTTTTAAGCACTTCATAGGCAATGTGAGCAACAAAAAACTTAACAAAATTTAATCTTCGGCTTTCTCTTCAGAAGATTCTTCACCGGTGTAATATTGAACGATAATTTTCAAGAAACCTTTAATTGACTCCATTTCACGTTTTATGTCTTTGATGTCTTTTTCCATAGCCTTGACTTTGTTACTTATTCCAATAACGGTGTTGCTTGTTAATGTACAAGACGAGGAAATGGCAGTTACTTCACTGTCAAGAGATTCAATTGTACCAGACATCCCGGATATCATATCTTTAATTTCTTCTGTAGTTTCGTGGATTACTGGTAATATATCATCCTCTTCGTTTTTTTGTCTCCATTCTTCGCGCTGTCCAGACGCGTCCTTAATGAAATGTTGTGTTAATGGCCTTTTAGACTTGTCAACCCATTCTCGATTTGCAGTGTCCCATGTGCCCTGTGGAGAACCATTCAAATAAGTGTCCATAGCTTTTTGTGCTTTTTTAGTATCGTCATCATCAGATGAATCAACCCATGCGTGTGCTTCCCAGATATCATCAGTTTTCCCTAGTGTAAATCTAGTATTACCCGACCCAATGTCATAAGGATCATATGTAATGCTATCAAACCCATCGATTGGCACCGCATCGTCGGAAATATTCACGCGTTTAACGTTCGAAGTCCATGTTGAAGTGTCGTTTTTATTCCACACAGGTGTCACAGGTAATTTAACCATATCATCGACAGTAACCGGTTCAGACTCTTTTACGGCTAGAGCTGAATCAAGCTTAACTTTTTCCAACATACGTTTATGATCAGACTCCAATTGATCGAAATCAATCTCGGCTTCTTCAATATTGTCTGCCATGACAGCGAAATAGTTATGTTTTAAATTATCTATTCAAAATTTAAATTGAGGTAGATATACACATAAAAGTTTTTCAATACTTTTATCATGGCTAGTTTACGAAAGGCGGCATATATAGAATATCTCCGATTTAATCTAGGGCAAAAAGTAGGCACTACCACCGGTGATATGTTATTTTTCACCGATGAAACACTTACTATTTTACCTGCTGGAGCACCCGGAGATGCTGTTATTTCAGCCGGTCCTGGAAACCCTCCTGTATTTGGACCTGTAGGAAGTGGAATGATTCCAGATCCATTAAATCTTAATAGGCTGAATGCCAATGAAATAGGTGTAAATTTAGGTCCTGATATAAAATTAAAAGGTCCGTTGTCTGTAGATTATGCTGGAAGCAACTTATTTTGGGGGAATAACAGCGGTGTGGGTATTACAACAGGAACTGATAACACAGCCCTGGGCATGGATGCTCTAGCGGGTGTTACAACTGGATCCGACAATACAGCTATGGGACGTAGTGCTTTAGCTTCATTAACAATAGGAAGTAACAACACTGGTGCGGGATCAGGTGCTTTAATGAATCTAACTTCAGGAAATGACAACACTGCATTTGGAATGGATGCGTTAATTAATTGTACGACTGGTTCACAAAATACGGCGTTAGGAAGTGGTGCTTTAAGTGCAGTGACAACTGGAAGTAACGTTACAGGACTTGGATTTAATGCTTTAGCGAGTATTACCACAGGAAGTAACAACGCTGTATTAGGAAGTAATGTGCTAACAAGTAACGCTGCTGGAAATAACAACGTTGGTATTGGTACAGACATATTTCCCAATTTAAATCCTTCAAATAACAATATTGGTATCGGTAGTAATATTTTAACAGCTGTTAGTGGTGCATGTGATAACAATATTCTACTTGGAACAAATTTACTAACACTAGCAATCGGATTGCCATATGCAAACAATGTCATTATTTCCAACGATGGACCAGACGGTGGTTCCAGAAATACTGTTGTAGGAATGGATGCGGCTAATGCACTTGATGAAACATCGGCCGACAATGTAATTTTAGGTTATAATGCTTTGAATGCATCTGCAGGTGCTTTTCAAACAGTGGCTGTAGGCGCCGGTACACTAGCCATAATGAGTACTGGACTTAATAACACGTCAGTAGGGTATGCATCAGCCGCCATATTAACCACTGGTTCAAACAACTCAATAATAGGACATTCAGCTGGTGGAACGTTAACAACAGGTGCGCGAAATACTATCAGCGGTTCCTCTGCAGATACTTCAACTGCTGCAACTGCTGACTCTGTCGTTATGGGATATACAGCTGAAGGAACTACGAACACAGTGGTTGTTGGTTCAGCGGCGCAGGCTACTTCTGCTGGAAACATGGCTATGGGTGCAAATGCAGCAGCCGTTACGACTGATTCATTGATGATTGGATTTAATGCAGGAAGTGCCGCAGGTACAGGCATTACTAATTTAGGTATTGGTGCAAACGTACTTAACTCTTTAACAACTGGATTTAGTAATTTAGCAATTGGAAACAACGCATTAACCGCTGATACCGTTGGGCAGTTTAACCTTGCTATAGGTGAGAATGCTTTGGACGCAGGTACTATTCTTACACAATGTCTTGCAATTGGTTACAATGCATTAACAACCACCGTTAGCGGAGTAGATCATGTTGCCATTGGATACAGATCTCAAGAATTTCAAACAACAGGAGATCAAAACACAACAGTTGGAAGTGAAAGTATGCGAAACGGTACAACTGCTGGAAGTTGCGTTGCTATTGGTACTCGAGCCTTACGTGATAACGTTACTGGAGGAAATAGTGTAGCGGTTGGATATGAATGCATGGTTTCTGGAACCCCTGTTGTGAGATGTACAGGTGTGGGATCTGATTGCATGGAAGTTGTGACAGGTGCCCAAAATAATGGTTTTGGCTCCAGTGCATTGATTAATTTGACAAGTGGTACTCAAAATATTGGATTCGGAACAGACGTTGGCGCAACTCTAACTACAGGAACAAATAACGTATTAGTTGGTGTGTTGGCCAACGTAACTGCTGCGGCTGCCTCTAACACAGTCGGTATCGGTAGAGGATCAACTGTTGGAGATAGTGCAGTAGCTGTTGGTTCAGGTTCTAATGCTGTATCTACTGCGGTTTCGCTTGGTTTTGGTGCCAATGGAGCAGCTGCTAATACAGTTGCTTTAGGAAATGCTTCCTTTGGATCTAATGCTGGATCTACAGTCGTGGGTGATACAGCTATTTCAGCCGGTCCTGATAGTGTCGTGGTGGGTCGTACATCGGGTAGTGCCGCTGCCACAGGTGTTGATAACACTGGTGTAGGATTTACGATATTTTCTGCGTTAACAACTGGTACAGGAAACTCTGCATTTGGCAGTGGTGTTTTGAATGCTCTTACAACAGGAAGCAACAACACCGGTATAGGTGTCGATGTTTTAACAGCTAACATTGGTGCATCGAATAACACTGGTATGGGTGCCTTTGTTCTTGATGCCAATACAACAGGTGCTGGAAACGCTGGTTTTGGTGCTAATGCACTCGGTGCAAACGTTGCTGGAAGCAATAATGCTGCATTTGGACTGAATGCATTGTTAGTCAATACGGCTAGTGACAATACTGCTTTTGGAGCTAATACACTAGCAGCAAATATAACTGGTACAAGAAATGTTGCTGTAGGTCCTAATGCCCTTGACACATCTGCTGCGGCAAGCAATAACATTGGTATTGGTATGGATGCACTTACGGCAGTGACAACAGGTGCTGATAATACAGGAATTGGTGATGCTGTTGGAGCAACTCTTGCCACAGGAAGTAACAATACACTAGTAGGATCTGGTGCTGATGTCACAGCCGCAGCCACAGCAAGTTCCGTTATTGTAGGTCAAGGAGCAAGTGCTGCGTCAACATCTGTTGTAGTCGGAGACACAGCAAGTTGTACAATGGCTAATACAGTCGTAGTTGGTCAGGGTGCTTCATCTGTCAGTCTTGGTGACACAGTTGTTGGTCAGGGTGCTACTTCATTAGTAGATGATGCCGTTTTAATGGGACGTGCATCTACAGCTGGTGCTGGTTCAACAAGAAGTGTTGTTTTGGGTGCAACCGCATCGAGTACTGGATCCGATAGTATTGTGTTAGGTTTCGGTGCAAGCAGTACAGCGGCTGGTGGTATTGCAATCGGCCCGGGTGTTATGGTTACAACTCCTGGAAGTTGTCAACTTGGTCCAGCTGTTGCATTAGGTACTGCTGTGTTTGCATTCCGCACACAAGTTATTGCTGATGAAGCTTGGATTGGTGGAGGAACCTCGTTAGTTATTATTGATAACAATGGTGATGTTGGTCGTATTGTAGGAGGTGATGTTCCGGCAACTGGAAACGTTGGTGATAAATACACAGGTAGTACTACGGATGCAACACCACTTGTTCTAAAGTCATATACACCTGCAATAAATACCGTGAAACGAATTATGTCTGATGTTGTTGGAAGACGTACTGGTGGAACAATGGGTGCTGCAAATGACACATTCTCTGTTCAACTAGATGGTCTTATTAAGAACGATGGTGGTGTTATTACAACACATATTACTCAAAGTGTGCAAATTAAAGACCAAGTAGCGTGGGTTATTGAATACAATATTAATGGTGCAAATGTTGAACTTCGAGTTACTGGTGCTGCAAACAACAACGTCGACTGGACGGCATACATCCGACAATTTGTTGTATAAGTTTACTTATTTCCTTTTTAACTTTTTTTAACACTTTTTTTGGTAAAAGAGAAACGAGAAACGAGAAAAAAGAGAAACGAGAAACGAGAAAAAAGAGAAACGAGAAACTTAACATGATATGAAGTTAAAATTTAAATCGTACTTAATTAAACATTGTTGAGATTTGCAATCAGGATCTGTATAGTTACAACAGTTGGTCGGTAAATTACCAAATAAATCAATTGCTTTGCCAAAATATTCAGTTAGTGTCATTTTGGTACACGTCCCATGTTTCATCCACTCGTGGAGCCAGATAGTTTTGGGAGGCCATACGGTTTGTATAGTTGGAAACCACTGCACGAGCAAGTTTTCATTATATTCGCCATATCGACTAGGTTGGCAGAATTGTGGCCAAGCATTAGGTGCATATTCAGGCCACAGGCCATGAATGGTCCATGTACATTCATTGGAAACCCAACCTCTTTTCACAGCGAATGAATAGTATTTTGGCGGTGGATTAGATTGAGAAAGAGCGCATGCAATCAATGCAAATAACAACAACATTTTTTTCATAGCTATAATATATGAAAGATTTATCTTACTTATTATTTACCGCTATCATTGTACTACTTATATGGGTTATGTGGCACGTAGCGAAAAACTTTGAACAGTTAGTCTCAAATAGCCCTCAATTAATAAGTTCTGAAGATTTGCCCTTCGAACGATCATTTGCAAACTATATCAAACTACCATATAGATATTGGTAAGTTCGCTTTACCCGTTTTTTTCTGTGAGGTTTAAATAGGGGATGCTAAAAAAATGTGGCCAAAAATATAATGAACACTCAGGTTTACGTTGGTGTTTTAGTATTTTTATTTATCTTATTATTGCTAGGATGGAGTAAAACATTATTCTGGTTTCTAGCCGGTAGTGTTGTTGGAGTAATAGGACTTAAAATGTATGAAAGCGAAATGTTAGAACGGCTTTCCCGATCAACTGACATTATTGATGAAATTAACATTGTTGGCGTTTGGAGTCCGCATAAAACTGTACTTATTGAGCAGATTCATGGAAAACAACTCGTTATTCCTAATACACCAGCACCTCGTGAAAAAGTAGCAGAAATTTCAACAGGAATATTTAGAAACTTTAAAAGTCATGAATATCCTACAGGAATCTCCTTAGAAGTTATACTATGTCCGCGCGTAAAAAGTAATAAGGGTATGCTTTATGGACCTGGAAATAAGCCGACAGACTATTATTTAGATTTAGCAAGTGCAAAGAAAGACGAACATGGCAGGATTTTAGGATATTACTCTTTACGAAAAGATAATTTTGTTGTTCCACTACAAGAAAAGCACACTGTATTACTTGAAAAACTAAAAGGGTTAATTGACGAAATATTCAAAGGTAAAAAATATAATAACGTAGCATTGCTAGCTGCTAGTCATCAACAGAATTCAATTACCGATGATGGTATTTTATCTTTATTTGGTAATTCAGAAAATGCGCAATTCTATCAAATTCAGGATTCTGATATAACTCATGGTGAAGAAGAACAACGAGGTGTTGCACACGTTAGATTTGACGATGAGATTTTAAAAATGCCTGTGATAGGACGAAAGAGCCCTGACGTTTCTAAAGTTGAGTCTATGCCATTTTTGAAAAAGATTGAAGAGATTGCCGAAAACAAAAAATTAGTGATCGTTTTACAAGATTACATTACAACCGGCTTGATTGATGGTAAACTATTACCAAAAAATGTTATTTATATAGGGCAAGCCGTGAGAGCATTTGATGAGAAAAAAGTAATATTAAATGCATTCGTTAATCCTATATGTCATGATTACCTCATGCGAGCCTTGACGCTGGTGGTTTAGTCATACACACGCCAACGAACGCCGCACACAAGACATGTAAGGAATAGAGTGGAACCTTCATCACCTGAACGAGTTTGGACTTCACGATAATTGGCTTTTCTGTGACCGTGTGCTGGGCATGGATAAACTTCAGTGTACTTCTTTTTGATTGTCTGGTTTTCTCTTAAAGCAATCTCTTCTAAATATTTTCTGTTAACACTTGGATTTAGTTCAACCGAATTCATTCCGCCAACATCTATGGGTTGTTTTTGTTCAATATGTTCGAAAATATCAAATAGGATATTCGGTGGTAACAGATCCAAATATGTTTTTTTAAGACCTTGTGCGAATCTATCAACAAGATATGTTAATAACGTATTGTGATAGACAGATGCTGCTAAATAGGTTCCTTCTTCATTAGAACTATTAACACTAGATTTTGGATCTAGATTAGTCTTTAATTTATAACAAATGGTTTCATATTGTTCGACAAATTGTGAATTGTCCCAGTAATTCGGAGTGTGATTTCTATGCGCTTTTTTGATGTTTGTGTTATAACATCCTCTTTCTAATTTTCGTATAAGACTCGTTTGATATTTTTTTGGCAGAGTTGTAAACGGGGGATAATTTTGCATACATTCCCCAATAGACTCGATTTGAGCACTTCTAATTTCGACCGACATTTTAATTAATATTAAAAAATCAAATTTAGAAATGGTAATTTGTTTCTCCGTTTAAACAAGATCTTTTATAGCGAGACGAATAATTGGAGTACTTTCGTGAACGGTCAAAATACCATCGCGTTCAATAATGAGCGTTGGTAATGATCTCACCGTAATTTTGTGTTCTTTGGAAAATTCATCCAGTTTTGTTCTTGATTTAGAAACATCCCACATATGAGCTATATACCTGTCTTTCCTTCCAACTGTGAGTAAAAATCGTTCGGCTAATTCAGTATCATTGGACGAATAAATTAAATAAGCATGTGGTCTAAAATCCCTTACTAAGGGTTCTTTTTTTGTTTGCTTTTCCTTAGCCACAACAATTAGGACAAGCAACAAGATTATAAGAACTGCAAAAATATCTAATGTGCACATCGTATATTATGAGAAAAAAATAAATTCTTAATCACTGGCATCTGATCATGCGAATTGGGAAAATTTGAGACTGCGCGGCGATGATTGACAGCTTATCTTTTGGTCCAGAAGAGTAAAATTCATTATCACTGTTTGCATAGTTGATGTAATTGTAAATGCGTCCGGTCCAGCCAATGTATTTAAAGTTTGGATGTGTTTTGGGATTATATCCAATATAGACTGCGTAGTCACCTCCTGAGGAATCGACGAATAATGCCTTTGTGGAAAAGCTTTGCTTCATAACTGTTTTTTTCTCCTCATTAAATGTTGTTTTCTCTATTATTTTTTCAACTGATGTTGGATAGCATATGCGTAAAATAACGTAGTCTGCTACACGCTTGTCTTCACACCAAAGTTCAGGCTCGAAATGCATGCATGTTGGACATACTGCCATACCAGCACGACTTTTTTCATGTTGTGCTACATAGATTTCACCATACAGTGGAGTAAAACATCTAGAGCAGATTTCATTTGCATCAAACTGTGTTGAATTTGGCCATTCTTCCTTTCGCATTAGGTTAAGGGCCTCAAATGATGGATTCAATGTGTTATCAATAACAACATTACGAAAATCTTCTAAATAAATCGGTTTACTAACTTCCTTAATTGGTATGTATCCACTGGTATATTTGTCTTCGTAGATAGTCCATCGCCCATAATAACGGATCAGTTCAAATACAGCACCTCGAATAGGACATAACACAATACCACGTGTTTCATCATAAAGCACATCATTCCATTGTGCCATATATTCAGGATACGCTTCAAGTTCTTGAATTCGTACACTTTTCTCCTTTGTAGAAAGCATTTTAAATTGTTCTAATTCACGTTTTTCTTTAATCTCTTTAATGAGATTTGGATCTTTAGCATTGTCACATCCACGAAGATGTGCAGTAAGTCCTGCTTCTCCAGCACACTCTCTAGCACAATACGGGCACTGAATTTTATCACTTGACTTTTTTGATTGTTCGGCTTTCTTTTTCTTTTTAACACAAACTTGTGTATTAATATGACGAGTTAAACCTCCTTTACTCTTAAATGCTCTTTGGCAATCTGGGCATTTCTTTTGGTTAATGGTAGCTTGTCGTTCATCGTTAACAGGTTGTGTATCAGTTTCTTCCTCTTCTTCTTGTAGCTCATGTTTTAAAGGATTAAACGTCAATAAATGTTGACAAACACGAAAATGGTTAAACGTGATATTAGATTCGAGTTTTGTTCCATCTGCTACAACCAATTGATCATTCATGTCATAAATGATGCTTACAAATTGAGTTGTCGGTGGAAATCTAGGATTTTCGAATGTTTCAATATTTCTTATAAGAACACTGATTGGAAAGATAAACCAATGAAATCTATTATGGAATATTCTTTTACCTAGATCGGTTTGTTCTGTGTTAATAACAAACATTCGCTTTTTACTAAGATCATATGCAGTACCAATTATGCTATCTGTAAATGTACTCTTCGCTTTCATAGCAGTAAACTGACTTGACTTACGTTCCAGTCTTGCATATGCACTTAAGTAATCATACTCTTTATCTTTTTCCACTAAAAGTGGACTGATATTATCTTCGACAAATTTGCTTAAATTGACACTGTTTGGAATATAAATAATTCCGATGTGAGATCTTATAGTTGTAACGATGTCTTCATACTCTATTTTTGGATACAATGACGGCTTTTCTGAACTATTCGGAAATCCATTTTCATAGAGTAGCTTACCAGCTTCAATGTTGATCATTTCACCAACTATTTTTTCAGCGATTCTTCCATCTTTGAAGACTCTCATTTGTGAAAAGGTAATATGTGGTTTTTTATTTCAATTTTGTCGCTGCAAGAAATCTTATATAATGCTTTCACCCCTTAACTAGTCACCATTATGATTGACGGACAACTACGACAAAAAATACCAGGTAAAAAATTACATTTTCGATTATTAAGAACACATTGAATTTTATTTTTAGTCTGAAAATCAAGGTCTGTTGAAGTCGAACACGATTTGCATACTCCAGTCGTGACCATTAAGTGACAGAGGTGCACCACTAGGAAATGCTAATGCTAATTGTAGTGCACGTGGATTACTTCCTGGATTGGCAAATTGACTGTTTGTAATAATATAAGGTGGAAACTCAACCGGTACTGTATAGTTAATAATTCCACCAAAACAAGCAGTTATCGGCACACATGCAATAATTCCTTGTTTTTCTGTTTTAGGTGAATTTTCAGTCCATGGAAGAACCCCATTATCAATACCTGAAATCATATTTGTACAAATCCAAATCTCTGTATCAATAATAATATTCGCCACAGTTGTTGATGTATGCGACATGGCACTAACAGTAACGATTTCATCGAATCCAAGAATATTCGCCATATTTTCCAGAATAGTAAAATCTATAGAGAAATTCTCAGTTTTGCTTGTAATAGTGAATTTGCCGGTAGGGCAATCATAGACAACTGTATAACCACCACAACCGAGGATTGCAGCAATAGCATCTTGTAATGCTTTAGCCAGAGTAGTGCCGGAATAATGTCCAGGCGTGATTACAATATTATGAATACTTGTACTTGATCCAGTAAACGTAAATTTGTTATTTGCACTAGTAACATTGTACCATGTTACAGGAATTGTGATGGTTACTGCTTTTACACTCTGTGGAATGTTAACGAAACGTTCTTGTGTATCAATAATGGTAAAATTATCACTAGTCCCCGAACTTCTATTTTTACTCGATAAATAAACAGTCTTGCGGTCCATCGTTGTATATGTTATGTTTTTTATTTTTTTAAAACGTAACTTTTTTGAAGCCCCTGAATTTTAAGGTTAAAAGAAAACGTAAACTCTCGTGGAAAATTGAAACGAGATGTGCTATTTTACTAAGATGTCTGCTACAACGTCTAAGACCGCAAAGAAAGCATCCCACAAAGCCAATCTTAAAAAGGCTTTGGAAGCTCATGATGAATTCCTAGATAACATTCTGGAACAAGAAACAAAGATCGAAGATATTTTAGAATTACCCGATATTGTGGAAGACGAGCCCAAAACACCTGTTGTTTTAACAAATGTTGATCCGGATAACGAATTAGCTAAGCAAGAAAATGTTATTAATCTTGTCCCGTATTTCAATAACGTCGAACAAAAGTTGTATCTGGATATCCTCTCCGAAAGAATGTCTGTTGAGTATGATGTTCAATATTGTATTAGATTTATTCAAAAATCTCTTAATACGTACGAAGCAAATCAAGACAAGGTGAATCGTGATATCGTTGAAACAAAGATTCTCGCACTTCTTGATAATTTGTCAATTGCTGTAGAACCATTTTGGCAAACACTTTCATGGAACAAGGATATTGTTTCCTATAAGCTTAATAGTAGATGTTTTCCAAGTTTTAAACTTGTTGAAGAAACAATTACTGTTGAAGTAGATCCGGAAACGATGAGCACTCCTGAAAAGAGTCCTGCAAAACAAGCACCAGCGCCGAAAAAAAGCAAAACGCCTGCAAAGAAAACACCAACGCCCGAGAAGAAACAAGATCAAAAACAAGTTATCGTAAAGAAGTATGATCTTGGCAAAGCAACACTGCAAACTACTTTGAACGCAGATTATGTCGATGAAGGAGTTACTCGCAGAGAAGACGGGGTTATCTTCTATAAAGTACTTCCTCTAGACAAGTACACATCTACAGTATCATATGATACAATTGAGCATATTTTCACATTGTGCTCAGATTTGAAACTCTATGGTGTTATGCTATCTCTCTATTGTAGATTGATTGCATCCCGTGAGTTCTGTCATTTCATTCTTGGAAGCGAAAAAGTAATGAGTCTGCTTTTCAAAGTGAACAAAGCGGATGAATCACCAAATCCATTCCAAGATCCAAAATATCAGGAAATCATTCATAATTTCCTGTTCTACGGATTATATCTCATGTACAAAGAAGAGTGCACAGTCAAATCCATGGCTATTCCAGAACATCGATTTATTTTGGACTTAGCTGTCGTGCAATACCTTCCAGTATATGACGGTCCATTGTCTGACAATCCATTCATTCCGTTGACTTTGAGTAGTGAATATCTCTATGCTCAACAAGTACCAACAACAGAATATTTGTTTAAACCACTAAACGTGTCGAACCAAGAACGAGGCTTTTACACACTTCATTCGTCGCAAGAGCGTTTTAGAGTATTTACTGATAACATTTTCGACAATTTGAACTGGGACAAACTCAGCATGACGGGTTCTGTTATGCCAGCTGTAACAATCCGAAACCCTCTCGAAAAACTCTTCGGATTGAATTTGCCCAAAAATGTTGATCGCACAGATGAAGCAGCATCACGATCTTATTGGAAAGATCACAGACGTGATCTTGAAAACTACTTTGATGAGTATTATCCAAGCAAGAACATTCTTCATCGCGGGTATTTCAACCCAGATGATCCACGATATGAGAATCTCTCTGATGCCAGTGAGCGTTTGAGTGATATTGATATTATTGTTAATCTCAATGATGATGGTGAATTCGACAAAAAAGTACTCGAAGTGTTTGAGGTTGTGCAGAACAATGTTATTCGTAATAATATGGAGAATCCTGAAAAGTATCCAAGCAACAAGATTAAATTGCTGAAAATCGAAACTCCTCAAAGTTACAAATACTACATCGTTGGACCTGGTTTAATGAAAAACATCGAATTGTTTCGAATTTTCGTTGATCCGCTTGGATGTGTGAGCCGATTCCACTTTCCATGTGTTCGAGGAACCTTTCACTGGACAAATATCAAAGTGTTTCCAAGCATGGTTGCGGCAGCTTACACTGGAATTCTTATTGATTATAAGTGGATGAGCTCGGCCAAGGACACAAAAGACTTGGTGTGCAAGTATTACACTCGCGGTTTTACGCCCATTTTGAACAAGAAGGAACATGATGCGATGCACGAACATATTGAAGCACATCAAGAGAGATGGGGATATCTAATGAATGCCAACAACAATGCTCGTAGTATTGTGATTACAAACCCCGTGTTCAAACCTCGCCAAAATCGGGCAGGCTTGTACTTCAATCTTGTAGATTTAGATTTGAAACCATGTCCAATCTATAAATTCTCGCCTCCAATGGCAAATTTCGATGATTACTGGGAGCCTAAAGACAAAATTAGTGAATATGGTTTTCCGTTAGGATTTCGATTCCCAGCTGGCTTCATCAAGCCTCCTGAACTTTGGAAAGTATCTGCATATGTACACAGTCTTCGCCAATCAGAAATCTATAAAGTTTAATCATTAATCATTATTTTTTGTATTGCATGGCCGATCGAAAAGTCGACAGAGCAAGCCTAATTAGCCGTTAAACTTACATAGAATTTTCTTTTGGCACACTATCACAAACAATTTATTATCATTTAGACTTATCTGTCAAAGTATATACAATGGGAAATCAACAAAGTGTAGGGTGGACGTCTTTAGCAGCTCTTGACCAAGAAGAAATGGTCACTGCATGGGTCGAAACATGGAAAGAAATATATAGGGACTTTAGCCATAAAGATTTGCGACTTGAATCAGAGCAGGCAAAAGACACACATTTTAGAGATGAAATTTTAAAGCATATTAAGCATAGAAATAACAGACGTTTTGCTGCATATAAGTCTGGTAATGTATCTGGATTTGCTGTATTACGAGAGCGAAAAGACGAAAAGACAGGTATGCCTTTTGTACAAATTTACGGGTTAGCTGTCCGCCCTTTTTCACACGCCAGAACAGTTGCTCGGGTACTAGCAAACTTTATCAGAGCGGAATATCCAGACAGTGAGTTTCGCGGAATGGTACGTGCTATTAATGATCGTGGACGTTTTCTTTATAAGTTACTCGGAGTTGAAGAGTGTAAAGACTGGCATGACGCAGATTACGACGAGCATCATACACCTTTACGCATTCCCTCGGCAGTAGCAAAAAAAGCATTAGAGAGTAATAATTAGCCTTTGGTCCAGCGGCACCTATAATAATCGTGTGTATAGTGGCTGCACAAGTCTTTCACACATCGTTCATCCATGGTGTATATGGGTTTTACAAATTTCATTTTTTACAAAAAATTACTTGCGAATGACCCAGCCAATTTCGTTGCCTTTTTTGTAACGGCAAACTGGATGATGCTTTTGGTAAGCAACTGAATCAGGCACTTTTGAGCCGGTAGCTCGGTAGCATCCCTCCGTTGTCAGTTTGCAAGCCTCTGCATATGTAAGTGGCTCCTGTTGTTCGAGTGCTGCAAACTCTGCGAGAATGGCTTGTGCCGCAGGGTCATTTGCATTGGCCTCCCGGTACATGATGGTCGGGTCATTGATGACCTTATCACCACATACCCAAAGATGCGGACTGCCTTCAAGTTGAAAGAACCCCTTGTGTGCTGGATGTTCTCTAGGCTCCTCCATCCCTAATTTATTGGTTCTGGAAAAATCAGTTTTTTAATGTTTGCCCTTTTGAGAGAGACTTATGCTAAAACTGGGAATGGGGACATCACCAGGATTGTCATTTAAACCACCTTCGACGTATTTACCTACATCCGTATTTTCTATTTTTGTGCTGTGTAAACTAGGGTGGTAATATCCGCGTTCTTCTATTCCTTCCCACATATAACTAGGATCATATCCTCTGTCATTTGGGACATTGTTAAATTTTTCATCATAAGGCTCTTCAGTTGTTTCCTGATAGTCATACTCTCGCTTAAATCCGGCGTTTTTTTCATGTACTAAATCTTCATATACATCGTCGAATATGTCTAATCCGCTTTTATCCTTTTGAGACCAATTATATCTTTTTTTTAAATCCGAATCACTTATAGTTGTTTCCATTGATCCTCCAAATCGCCCGCCTTGATGAACTGTGTGAGCTCTCATATCATGATCATAATAAGTATCGAATGCCTCCTTTTTTGATTCTAAGAACGAAAAGCACATAGGTTCTTTCGCCAACATCATTAAAAGAAGGACGAAAAGAACTATAATAATTGCAACTTCTGAAAACGTTATCATATTTGTTATGTATAACAAATCTATATTAGTCACAAAAAATAAACATAGCACCAATTTTTATTTAGGTGTTTCAGCAGGAACCTCAATCTTAACTGGCTCTGGAACTGTTTCCCAGTTGATGGTAATGATTGGGGTGTTTTCGTACGATACAACCAGACCCTGTGTTTTCAAATCCTCAGCAATCCGTTCGCAATATGTGTGTAACTCAGAACTAGTTGGATTGGATGGCTTGATGGCTCCGTTGGCGCGACGAAAGTAAATGAGCAAACTACTTTCGTGATTCTCACTGAACAGTGTGTCCAAATTGACTGTGGTCTCCATTGCTCTGTTCTGCTTGGCAAATGTGCGAATCTCCGCAACAACTGCTCCGCGAACTGTTGGCAAAAGATTGTCTACAACTTTTTGACGAGCTGCGACAGTGTTCGTGCTGGTAGCATTAAGCTCCTCGCACAAAGTTTGTGTGTTTCCTCCGAACCAAGACATGATGTAAATTAATGAGTGGATGTGATTTCAATTTTCTACAACGCAAAAAATAAAGAAATATTCCATAAAATCCTTTGATATTTCTTTAAATGCTAATTCGCGGATATGGCCTAAAAAACATATTTATAAAAGTCTCTCGAACATATTACAAATGGTTTATTAGCGTCTTGCTGTATTCCAAAATTGAAACCAAAAAACATTCAACAAAATGAGTAAATACTTTGAGATTCCTGAAACAGTCCAAATCGATAATGACGATGAGTCATTAGAAAACTGTGAAATTCTTACAAAATACGCCAATGAGTTTCTGATTGATAAGATGGATGGTGATGTTTTGGGACCTCCTAAAGATCAACAATATAGAAATGCCGGATGTTATTTTTGGGATGGCAAAGAACAAAAAGTAATTCCTTTCGGATCTGATCTTGATGAATATGGATGTTTACCGCCGTCTTTTGACATCACTCGCTTCGGAATTCATCATTTCGATAATGTGATGGAACACAATAGTTATGTGCGAATTCCGAAAGACTGTATTGATCAAATTATGAGAACCGCCGAATACGGCATTCCTCCTATGCTAGATAAAAAAACTGTTTGGGCTTATTTCTTTAGTGAGGGTCGGCGATATTATGTAATTGGAATTCCAGTAGACGCTTCTCATAAAGAATCTGAAATTATAGAAGTTGCACATTCAAACCCCACAACATACGAGCAAGACAGTAATGAATATGCAGCTAATTTTATGCGGCTCTTTATTGATAATATTCATAAGGGTCTAATTGACTCAGTTGCTCATGAAGAGGGTTATAAATCAAAAGACAGTGTATTATATGTGCATTGTTAATTTTAAATATTTTTTGGGTACACAATATACCTAGAAAACAAAAATAGCGGTTTATTTTATTTATGAAGATCCATTCGCGTCGGGGCTGGATGTAGATCCGGAGATAGAATCTGTTGTACGCCAGAATCGTATTATCTTTGTTAAAGAGTTTAAAGTAGGTGAATCGAATAAGCCCTTAGAACGTGTTCGTAATCTTCAAACAGGTAATCCTCGTCAACTTTATATTTATAAAACTATTGATTGTGCAACAAAAGAACGAGCAAAAGCTCTTGAAGAAATTATTCATCAAAGATTATCACATCGTCGTAACAGAGGAGAGTGGTTTAATGTCACAAAAGACGAGATTGATGAAATATGTAATGAAATATATAGATTGTTCAATTTGGAATGGGAAAAGGCAAGCAGTATACCTTAAACAACGAAAAGACGATAATATAAAAAATTGAAGTTTTTTATTCATATTAAGTCTCAGGAAATGGAACCTGAATACTTTTCACCGACCGAGTTTATACAGTACTCTGAAAATGGAGAGTGTAAATTTTTGAAAGGATGTGTTGTGCATGACAGTCCTGAGGAGTATGCACATGTTGTTAAAGAAGCTGATAACAGAGAAAACTTTTTACCAGATCCGCCGGTTGAAAAACCGGAACGATGTTGTATGCCCGATTGTACCGAACCGACATGCAAATCGTTTCTGTGCGATAGTTACTGCCCAGCACATTATGCTCAAATAGCACGTTGGTTGCGAATTCCAGATACGGAACCACCTGCTGCATATTTAGGTCAACAATTGCTTGGTTCTGAAGTGGTCCTTCGTTTGTCCCCGGAGAAAAAACACTCAAGAAAACATCTCACTTTGCAACAAAGATTGATCGTCAAGTTCAAAAAAGGTAAGATGTATATCTACATTGACAAAATCGATCAAATAGTGGTTAAGTGGAGATATTATACAGATGGAGGAAATGCTATTTTCGAGATTTTTGATAGCATCCACTATGGCAAGGATATTTTGATGGGCGACTATAAGGCTCGATTGGAAGGACAGCCAATGTGTGAAAATCTCCTGACGGGCAAAACCAAATGCTTGTCTACATTAGACTACCCCGTTCATGACAAGCTACCAGAACTTGTTGCAAGTTCTCGCATCGAAAAGACATATGGGCTTCCAGGAGTATTTCCGAGACGTGATAACAAAAGTTTATTAACTCGTGGAAAGTTCTGTGTCAGATGTGCACCCCGAACGTATACTAAAGATGAACCACCAAAAGAAGAGGTAAAAGAAGAAGTAAAGCCTCTGCCCAAAGATATGACGGAGCAATTGATTCAATCATTGCAGCAACAAATCGAATTGCAAAAGAAGTTGTACGAACATCAAAATGAGTTGATTAGACAACAAAACTCTGAGTTGTCACAGATGAAAAAAGAATTGTCAAAAGCGATTGCTGCTGCCTCAGATGCAGAAGATCGTTTGAGAAAAGTGGGGTATAAATAAGAACCGGTGATTTTATTTTTTCCGCGAATTTCCATTTAAAGATTTGTCGACACCAAAAATGTAGGGCGGTTTTTTCTGTGAGTTTTCCTGTAAACAAAAAAGGGAGAAAAGGTACGGGGATACCTTTTCTCCCCAATGTAGGTTCTAATATTCAATTTTTTCAATTTCAGAAGATTACACAAGAACTTGAATTTGGTACATTGTTAATTTTTTCTTTTATAAACGTTTTGTCAACACTCGATGTAGGTGAAAGCCATTCTAGAAAATAGAAAGGTACTACATCGATATCAAGTATTTTTATAGTTAATTGCGCTGCTTCATCAAATAATTGCCGTCTTGAATTGAATCCACTTTGATAACTTATAGGTAATACATTATTGACACGGTAATTAAAGACCCGTAATTTTATTAATTTTCCCTTATCCGGAATTGGCTCTATAAGTTTTAATTTTTCAATGTTACATTCAGTTATAGTTGCAAAAATGTCTATAGATGGTAGTTGAAACTTATTTTTTTCATACAGATATCTATAAACAGCTTCATCTTTGAATCCATACAACCATAAAGCGAAGTCACCAATAGCAATAGGAGACTTGCCATGATACTCATTTAAAACAGCATAAACCTCGATAATTAGTAATTTTATATATTCTTGATCTTTAACATACGCAGGAATCATGCTGTTATCCAGCGTGTGATACTTCGCTTTCTCAAATCTTTTCATTCTTATATATAATGGATACTTTTTGTGTACTGATATTGATATTATTGATCTGGCTGTTCTACCGAAGTGCTGAAAGTATGATAGGATTTGGCAGCGGGTTTCCAGATGTTGGTGACGATCGGGTTTATCCAAATCGATTTGATGCAGCTCCTTATGGTCCATACCCATGGGCCGATCCGCAGTTCTTGTAATTTTCTTGTTTCGGCTCACGCCTCAACGCGCCAGATAAAATTTCCGTATAAGTGCGAAGGATGAATCGGCTTACTACGTCGACTTTTCGATCGGCCAATATAGGCATACCATTATATACCGAGTTCCTGTTTTGCCACTTCTATAACTTTTTTAACTTGATCTATACGCACTTCGAGAGGTTGAATGTCATTCTGTCCAGAAGTTTCAATAACTACACCTGCTTTTTTTGCCTTCTCAAAATAACAACTAAGAGTTGATGGAATTGTACAACTTTCGTTTAAGAGTTGAACAAATTTTTTATTTGGGAGTAATGACTTATTAATCTCTTCAACAGATTTTTTTGCTACTATGTGGGCTAGTGGATGATTTGTTCCGAATATAGACGATCCTAAACTTACAGGTCCCCAGCCATTTCTAGTAGTTACATTCCATCCCCATCCTTCATGGAAATCAAGTATTAAATCGCAATTGCGCAGCGCATCAATTATCTGCTCGCTTTTATCATTTGTTCCTCCATACTCATTAAATTGTCGATTCAAGTCATATAGAAATTCTGATTTAGTCAGAAATTCTGATGGATGCCATCTTGTATTATCACGTAAGCCACAATGATTAGCGGCTGGTATAAGAATAATCTTTCCGCGTTTTGGTTTTAATAAAGAGTTGTTAGACTTTAAAAGTTGCTCCAGTGCAATTGAAGCAGCCGGCTCGTTACCATGGACGCCAGCTATAATACCTAAACATGGACCAGGAATTCCAGAATCCAGAATAACTGTTTCTAAATTATCACATCTGTTCGTAAAATTTTGAATGCATAAAAACCATATTAAAAGAATTAGTATTACAATTATCACATACATTGTCTATATAAAAGAATTGAATTTTCTTTAGCTACTACAAATGTCTGAGCATACGCACCCCACGCGCTTCTGGCTCCCTGATGGTATTATCTATCAGGGAGCTTATTCCGACCAAAAATACAACGCAGATGATGTTGTAGAACACGAAGGTACTGTTCTCATTTGTATCAAAGATACTGGTGCCGGAAAAACTCCAAATTCAAACCACTGGAAGCCATTTATACCTCAAGATTACATTGATAAAAAGTGGTGTCCTATGCACTATCTAGAAAATTCGTACGTAAGCTATAATGGTACCATCTACACATGTCTCCGAACAACCACATCAGATCCAACAAGTGCCGACTGGATCATAACAAATTATACATACGAAGGCCGCTGGACACCACGTATTTACAATCCGGGAACTATGGTTAAATTCAAAAACAAATACTATGAATGCATACAGACATCCACCACTGAAATGCCGATTGACTACACACACTGGAAACTGGTGGATTCGCCTCGCCACGTACCTGACTGGAAGATCCAGCAGTATAATACCGGTGATATTGTCGTACATGATGAAAAGATGTATGTTTGTACGGCTACCACCACTGATGAAAGTCTGCAAAGTGAATCGTGGAAACAATTACAGGAGGGTGCAAAGTGGTGCGGAAAATGGCAACGCCGAGTATATCCGGAAAGTACTGTTGTTGTCGCGGAAGGCATAATGTACGTCGCTGTACAAGAGGCGACTGACCAACTTTTGACAGATACCGAATACTGGCGTCAGCTAGACAACATCAAATGGTGTGGAAACTGGGAATATCAGAATTATCAAGCTGGTGAGTATGTTATTTATGATAGTCGTCCGTTTCTGTGTATTAAGAACACAGTGCGTAACCATCCGACAGAATCGCGATTCTGGTTTCAATTCTGTGAAGGAGGTGTGGAGTTTCCTTCCTGGTTTCCGTCACCGCGAAGCATCGAAATTAACATTCCATTCGATCAGGAGTTAAAATATCACTCCTCGTCTGGTGGATATTACTGGAAAGTTTCACAACTTCTCGGAACAAAGACCATTCCATTTGATGATGTACCGAAAGAGATCCAGAATTCTCTTGTGGCAAAGCCAACCGCAACAGAGGTCTACATGTTGTCGGAATGGCATGTTGGAGAATTCGATAATAACGGACGTACAGAGCGATTCTGTGGCGTGATATTCGATGGGTATTATGAAGGACAAGGTAAGCTAATAGCGATGCTGAATCCAAAAACGAGTCAACCGGGATATCGTAGATATATTCAATGGAGATACGAACTTCCTTTCGTCACACAACCGGAAGAAATGGATTGGTTAGTTCTCATTAACAGATCACCACACCCCAAAATTACAGAGTTTTTCAAGATTGCTTCGCAGCATATCCAGATTTCGAATCGAGTGCGAATTGATGAATCGGCATTCGCAGATGAGATGCGAGAAGTCATTTCGCAAGAAGGATATCAAGAATCTGAATCCCGACGTCAAACACAAGCCTCCAACAAGGGTGAGATGTTCAAACCAACAACGTATGCAGATTATCGAGAGCTGCGACTAACTGAATGGGTGCAAAGTAAGTATGAAATTAAAATGGCTCATATGCAACTCGGATATTCATTGCATAAAAGGGCTGAAGAGCAGGTTAATTTGTGGCAAGAACAGTGGATTAAGCGCATGAAAACGCATACGCATGAAATCTCGTCCAGAATTAACGAAATGATTCGAGCGTTCGTTGGATATGACAAATGGTTCACTATGAGTGCTATGGAATGTAAAAAAGTATATCCGCAAATTACATGGAATGTGCATAACAAACGTGTTCGACTGGCCGATATCGAAGCAAAAAGAGTAGAACTCGAGCAGCAATGGGAAGAATACGAAGTTGCCACACATGTTTGGAAAATGCTGAGACTTTCCGAAATCGAAAGAATTATCGATGTAATTAAATCAATGTTTCCCGAAGAGCAGAAAACAAAGAAAAACAACCGCCGAAAGAAAACATCAAAGGTGAAAAACGTTTAAAAGCCTTTCTGTAAAGGCAAATTTCCGGGTCTATTTTTTGGCCTTTTTTTAATGTGGACTCAAGTGCGGTTTTTGAAAAAATGTATTTCCAGGTCGCTCCATTTTAACACGCACAATTAGGAGTGACCTAAAAAGTAATAATATAATGTCTTTATTTTAATTATCTGTTATTGTTATTGTTCTAGCTCCATGTTAATTTGGAGAAACCTAGGACATTATGTGCAAAATCTGCAGTTAAAATAGTCAAATCCGCCTATTTTTATTTTTTATACCTTTCTATTGTTACTTTTTATGTGCAATATTTATCGTTTTTGGAGTTAAAGATATATTATTGTATAAAATATAGAAGACTCGGCCTGTTATTAGTGCTTTCTCTATTAATTTTTCGAAAAGTCTTATTTCTTATAATAGGTCTTTTCTCTTTTGAGTTTAAAATTTTACTAAACTCAATTCAAACTCATTAAGAATCTACTCCGAAGCAATATTATATATTTTTAGGTATTTATTTTACTAAATTTCCTAATTAAGCTTTTCTCTTTTGAGTTTAAAATTTTACTAAACTCAATTCAAACTCATTAAGAATCTACTCCAGAGACATATAAAAAATGGAAGAGTCTTGTACTTGTGAAAAATGTCATAAAACATTCAAAGATGCAAAATATCTTAAACAACACCAAAATAAAAGAATTCCGTGCGATAGTGATCATAAATGCAACAAATGTGGCTCTGAATTTACAACAGCATATAACTTGCGAAAGCACCAAAATAAAAAACTACCATGTGTTCCTACAGAAGTTCCTGTAATTGATTCTACGAATTCCGAAAATAAGTGCAGGTTTTGTGGAAATAATTACGCAACCCCGTATAGTTTGCGGCGTCATATTACCACATGTCCAATGAAAAATAATCAAGAAGCACTTTTTCAACTTGTGCTTAGTAAACTTGATAAAATAGAAGAAGAAAATAAAGAACTAAAACAACATCTTAAAAATACTCCTATGAATCAGACAAATATAAACAATAACAACAACTTAACTGTCAATCAGAACTTATATGTGAATGTGACAATTTGTAACTTTGGTAATGAGGATTTATCAAGATTAAAGCCTGAAGAAGTAATTGAAATCTTAAGGGGTCGAGTTGAGGACTTTATGACAAGAATGATAGAACATATTCATGCTAATCCAAAATATCCAGAGTTTCACAATGTATTCTTTGATCCTACAAGAAAGAAAGCATTGGTTTATGGGAAACGACCAGATGATAAATCAACATGGTTGTTTGGAGATATAGAACAAATTTCGAAACAAATAACAGATAAAATTAAAGATCATGTACATCCTCTTAACGGTCCGTATTTTAATATACTGGCACAAAGTAAAGATATAGAAACAGCTAACAAAATTCCTCAAATCTTATGTGCAAATTGGAATACACCGAAAGTTGTTGAAGAAACCATAGAAAGCCTAACGAAAGTGACAAAAAATGAAGGATTCATGGACCAGGTGTCAGTTATGGAGTAATGTTGAAAATTCTTTAGAGTATCCATATTGTTGATCGAGAAAGTCATCTGGGTACGAAAGTGAAATTCTATCATCAGATAACCCAACAACCGGGTTGATGAATGCTGAATATGGTTTGATGTCATATTTGCTCCAACGTTCTAATACTTCTTTATGTATTTTTTTGTTTATGTCGGTTGCGTAGGTTTCAACGAGGTGTTCAGCTGCTTTTTTGTCACCTTCGGAAGTAATGCGTTGAATCTCCTTGAGTAGTTCACCTATTGTTTCTTTTAGTTTGTCGTAGTCATGAATTTGCACATATGTTTTATTGTCGTGGTAGGTTAGTTGCATCACGTCTGCACCTGCATGTTCCAGGCACCAGCTAGCGATGAGTTGACGATTACGCATGTGAGATTGTTTTAGTGTTGTTTCATGAGGTTTTAGTTTGATCATTTGTGCTATTAACCCATTTGTCATTTGCGTATCATAACTTACTTGAGCAGCTTCTTTACTTGACAAAAGGCCTATTTCGATACACTTTGAGCTTGTAATGTGATACAGTGCAAATAAATCAGCACGAGTCTCCTCAATAACAGAGCTGTACTCTCCAAGATTGGCAACTCCAGGTAGAATTTTTCCGCTTCCATGACCCAGTACTTCATGCATATCGGTGTGAATCTTATCAATAGAATCGCCATGTTGTTGAACCATCGCTGCAACTTCTGGTAAATAAAATTCACTCCATGCACCAGTTTCTTTTTTAACTTCGTCATAAGCATTCACAATATTATCTAAGTTGATAGCTTTTGATCCATATTTTTCTCTAAGTTCTTTACCATTAGGAAGATTAACTCCAATGGGCGGACAAGGACTGGAATCACCTGCAAGCGTCACAACATTAATAACTCTGGCGTCAATTCCCACAACCTTTTCTTTTTTATGAGCTGTGAGAGTTGGGGAGTTGTCTTCAAACCACTGACCGTGATCTTGTAATAACTTGATTCGTTTAGACTGTTCGGGATCACAGACACTAAGAATTGCTTCATATGTACATTTACGACCAAGTGGATCAGTGTAATCCTCAATAAAGCCATGAATTATATCTATGGTAGAATCTCTGTCTTCAACCCATTTAATGCAATAATCATTAAAATCAGCAAGATCACCAGATTTATAGAATTTGATTAGTGTGTTGAATGCAGCTGCTTGTTTTGTGTTTTCTGCTACATCAACCGCCTTTTCTAGCCAATGCACCATTTTAGATATTTCAGGTCCGTATATACCACTTGTAGACCAAACTCGCTCCTCTAAAACATTTGTTTTAGCCAATTGTGAGTTCATACCGTGCGGTAGAGGAATTCCGGCAGGGTGTTCTTGATGAGGTTTGTTATCGTAGAATTGCTCGGCCTCTTTTTGTGTAACGCCCTCGTAGAAGTTTGCAGCGGACGTTTGAACAAGGTCATCACCTTTTTTCTTATTGGTTCGTATTGGATATGTTTTCAGGTTAAAAATGATATCTAGCAAATCGCAATCAGCAGGTGGTACTTGAATAGTGTTCATTAATCGAATAAAGTACTCTTTGGAGAATGTTGGCATAATCTTTTCACCGCTCCACGGATGGTGAATTCCGTTTCCAATATACATCAGCTTGACATACTCAAGGAAATCATTCCATTCATCTTCTTCTGTTAATTCAGACGGCCCACTAAACCAATTTTCTTCAAGAATCATTTCCATCACTTGACGAATATAGAGTCCGTGATTGAAATTCTGATCCCAAATAATGTCACGTCCCCACATACTCGCATTGTAGAGATAGAAAAGCAGCTGTTTCTGTTTTTCTGTTAACTGGTCCCATCCAGGTATCTGATATCGTAATATCTTGAAGTCCCCAACTTCCCCGACTTTGTATGTGAAATCTTCCATTCTATTTATTACGGTTAGGCAACAAAACTTTAAAATGTGTTTCGCACTTGGAGCATTTTTTAACAAACTGTGTTTTCTCTGGTATTTCAAGCACATTGTCTTGCCCACACGAAGGACAAACAGCTATAAGTTCACGACCTTGCCATATGTGGCAGCATGCTGTCATAACATAATCCATTGGTACTAAAGCAAAAAAGAATCTTTAATTAGCAAAATTTCTCGTTCTTTAAAAAATTAAAAAATGTGCTTTTACCCCGCACTCGGGATGCCTATAACCCTGCACTCGGGGTAGATTTGTAATGATGTTCATCACCTCTTTTGAGGATCATCTACAACAATTGCTTTCAAGATAATCAATTTTTTAGCAAAAATGTTTCAAAAAACGTTGCGGGGAGAGTTTTAATCATTTGCACTTAATTTTTAGCAAAAAAATACTAAAGTCACCTCATTTTCCTTTCGCAGGCTGCTGCGGATGAGTTCTTCGTGGATTGAACCTTCGCAAGTTTGCGGATCCAATGACTTCAGTATTTCGGTCTATTTTATCATCTAAGCTTACCTCATATGAGGTGCTATCATTGACGGTCTCCAAGTTTAAACCTTAACTCAGGACAATTGCTGGTGGGAAAATCAATTTTTAGCAAAAATCTAGTCAACAACTTGGAGCTTGGAATAGCGGTCTTGGTTGAGGACGTTTAGCATGGCGCTGGAAGGGCTGAAATTCTCACCGTTAAGGATGCAATTAAGGATCTCTGGTGAGAACCCGGAAACCAAGGTACAACGACCATCACCGATGGTCGTGGGGTATGTGTTAGTCTGGTGTAGATTCCACAGTACCATTCGAGGCATAATGTAGCCGGCTTGTCTGAAAAGCTCGGCGGCGTTGGAGATTCCTGTCTTGTAGCTCTTATCAAAAGCATCCCATTGACCATCTGTAAGAACCAGAATGACATCGGGAAGAACTTCTTGCGGAAGCTTAAGACGTACAGCCGTATTGAGGATCAGCTCCAGTGCCAGACGGAACTGTGTACTGTATCCTACTCGCATTGTGCTCAATGAGGCAATCTGGTCACGAAGGGTATCGCCCTTAACTGTATGGAACTCGGGAAGGTCTGTGAACGAGATAATACGGCGATGAAACTCGTTATCCTCTGGGATGGTCGTAGCGATGAGCAGTGCTAGTGCAGCACCGGCTTCAAAAGGCAGTCCATTCATAGATCCAGATGCATCGAGCATTGGTAGCATGCGACCCAGGGCTTCACCATTGATTCGTGACTTGATGGATAGCCACATTGCTTCGAGCATTTCGTCGAGCAACGGAGGTGGAAGCACAGTGCGTGCATCGCATACCGCTTTATAGCCCTTGGTCACTTCATGAGGATGAAGTGTGCGAGAGTTAACCTTGACAGTGATCTCCGCAGCAGGCTTTGTTCGCTGTTCACGCAGCTGATTGAGAAATGCCTGAAAACGTTCTTGATCTTGGCGAATGAAAGCCTTGCACTTTTTGCATTTGGATTCCTTGCCTAAACATTCAGCATTGCCGCAAGCACCTCCATGACGACGCATCGCCTGTCCTGGTACAGTGTTGTAATTGATGGTCTCAACATGTTTGGAAGCCAATGCAGTTTCCACTAAATCAAGTGGCATTCGGAGTACTGAGCAAACTCGGCGATAGAATGGCCAGATATCCTTGGACTTTATTTCGGGGTTAAGAGCGTGACAAACTTTCTTGGCCAAGCTTCGCACAAGACTTTTGTTCCACTTACTATCTTCACTGGCAAGCCACTTGCCAATTAAATTAGTCTTACCTAATGACTCAGGAGCGTTCTCAGAAAGAGTAATTCCAAAAGTCCTGAGTTTTTCAATGAGATTTTGAGCGTTTGTTTGACGTGGGTCTTCATCGTCTTGTGCAATTTGAGACACTGTGTAAAGAGCAACAGGAAAGTTCTCTTTTACAGCGTTAACGACGAACTTTTGAACAGCAGGTACATCCCAAAGACAGTAAAGATCATCCCATCGCCCCATTTCAACAACTGCCCAGAGATTTGCCGCTAAAGTCTTCGGGTGATTTTTCGCAAGCCATTCAAAACAAATTCGGCCCAGTGCACGTTCGCCCTTACCGCCTCGGATGTCACGAATTTGAAAAATGGCCTTTACAGTTAAAAGTGGCTCTTCGTTATAAGCGATGGCTAATCTTTCCAACGTTGATGTCGAATCAGTACCACGAACAGCTTGATACCAGAATTCGAGAACTTTTGATGTTGCATCTTGACCGATTTTGTTCCAGTCGAATGCACCTTTTTCGTTATGCACAAGTTGTGGTGCAGCGGGGTCAGCAGCTGCTTCAAGAGCTGCAACAAGTGGATTTGAGGGTAGTATACCAGTGTACCTAAGAAAGTTCAACATTTTTGGAAGTGAGGAGTTTCCAGCAACGTGATTATTACTTATAATGTTATTTTTGTATATGGAAATTTTGCCGAATTACCATATAAAGATTTATCACACATATTTATGTCAAGCGATCATACTGCAAACAAAATAGTTTATGTAATACATAAAAAACCATACAACTTAAATTAGTGAGACGATCGCTGTAACTTTCTGAAAGGAAAGGCCTCACTAATTTAAGTTGTATAAAGAAAGCATCCAGCAAACAATCTACTAACAAAAATTTTGGTTATCCTCGCTTTCTGTTTTTTGTATTTTCCTTCTTTTCTTTTTTTGCCTTCTTTTTCCTTTTTCTCTTCGGCTTCCTTTTTGTGACATTAGGGTTTTGAGAAACAAGTGAGAACCTGAAATATGTTTTTAAGACATAAAATACAAATTGAATTATTTGTTATGAAATTAACTATGGATGCTTTTCAAAAGATGGGAGCTCATGTACATGAGTACAAAGAGTATTTCCGCCAGAAACTTCCTCAGTTTGATACACTATGGCAATATGCAGTTCCGCATTTTGATGAAACAGCATATCCTGATCTCGACAAATTATCGGGTCTTGAACTTTATAAAAAAGAAACTACTGAATATCTTAAGCGACTTCAAAAAGCAGCCCAACTTCGACAGGCGCATTACGAGAGCTTTATTTGTGGTAAAATAGTGGAAGACCCGGGACATACAGCTTGGCGTTTAGGTATGAACCGTCTTGTTGAAGAAGGTGAAGCAATTTTAGCATATTGGCAGACATACAGTGATGAATTGTTTCAAGAACACGTTGAACGTACCAAGCCGGTAGTAGTAAATGAGTACTTAGACACCCCTAACGTTGAGTATGTCGAAAAAGCAAAGGTGAAAAAGTGTAAACCTGCGAAACTACCTAGACTAAGTCAGTCAGAGATTCAAGCTCGTCGACAAGCCCGTATTGAACGTCTTCAAGCCAAAGACAAAGAAGAACATGATCTTTTAGACAAATTGGTTAAAGAAAATAAAGGTGTTAGACGTGATGTTATAGAGTATGAGCTCGATCCAAACCAAATGTTCATAGAACTACACGCCATGTTAAAAACAGAAGGTCCCAGCTGCTCAATAATACCATGTGTGTCACAAGACAAAAACTTCGTATCGCGAATCAAACGAATACCCTGTGAGGAATATAAGAAATTAGGACATTTGTATGCTGGACTTTGCTTCCAAAAAGCACCTGTTCATTCAAATCGTATTATTGAACTACTTGAAATAGCTAGAAAACAATGTTTCATGCATCACTTCATTAATGCGTTTAGTTTCTTCTGTTATGCAAAAGAGTTGAATAAAGATCAAATCTATGATGTAATGTTTAATAATTCACGTGTTTTCTGGTGTCTGTTTGATTTCTATTGTATGGACGAGTTATTACTTATGGCAGATCGCGCTCTTTATAAAACAAAGCACGATTTTAACAAATATGCAGATATAGTGGATGAAATTAAAAAGAACATCCACCCGCTGTGGGCCGAATCTTGCCTATTAGCGCGTATTGAGGAAATGGAAGAAGTATACAAAATAAGTCACCATCGATCTAAAAAAGATGTTGCACGTGAATGGCAAAAAGTTAGATTCTCCAATCCTTCCATTAAAAGTACCATTGTTCACAAGTGTTGTCAGAAAGAAACCATTCCCATCCACAACACTCAACTCATTGTAAAGCATGATGATATATTGGCAAAGCTTCAAAAATGTTTAGGCAGCCATTTTTAATTTTTGCCGATTTTTCATTTAAAGATTTAGCACAAGTAAAATTGGTACCAAAGAGATCATCCAGCAAACAAGCAACTGCACTAGACTTTTAATCTACAACATAGGGCCCCAAAACTTTTTTGGGTTTTTGCGCATATCAAAAAATTTGATTTTTTTGGTGGTAAAAAACGTCACCATGTTGGAGGTTTCGGCTCCTGAAGAACTCTCTCTCATTTACATCTTGGCCGATTTGCTGAAAATGGCTTTGAAACAGGCAGCCAACGCACCAGTTTCTCCTCAAGAGATGGATGAGAAACGCGCAGCAATGACGAGAATCTCACCCGAGATTGGAAAGAAGCGTGGTCGTGAATTTACGACTAGAACCAAGGACGCTCTTGTGGGTATGATGATCAACGCCCAAAAGACGGGCGGGTTGTCATATCCATCAGAAGGTGAAAAGCTTGCGGTAGTTCGCGAATACAATGTATCCCTGATGCAGGTTAACAATTTTGCGAGCAACTACCGTCGCAGGGTTGAAGTTAGGCAACAAAACCGCCGTGGATGAAGTCAATTATGTCATCTACGTAATGAATTGCTTGTTTTCTTTTTGGGGTAAATTCACCTAATATATCTTCAACATCGATAAGATTTTTTTGTACAGCAATGTAAATAGCACGATATGGACATGTAGCTTTTATTGGCTCATCAAGTAAATCAAATGTGTATTCACACTCTTCAGAAACAGGAAGAAATCGTTCCCTAAGCTCATTTAAGACCGCACGTATTAACATCATATTATAAAAATGATTTTCTTTTTATATAGTAAGCGTAAACTAACATATAATGACCGAACTTAAAGTTTGTGCAATATGTATTGACCCAATTGAAAAAAAGAACGAACTGCGGTTGCCGTGTTCGCACTCATATCATATCGAATGTATTAAAATGATGCACAAGGCTAAATGTCCGCAATGTAATGCACCGTTTGGTGCGGTAAGAAAACTGGGTAAAGATGGATTAGACGAAATTAAAAAAAGAGAAATACTCGATCAAGAAGAACAGAAAAAAGTAATTGCTGACGAAGATGCAATCGTAGCAGCTCAATTAATGCAACAAGACCGGGTAATGTTGCTAAATAACATTAATCAAGAAATTGCAATGTTACAACGGTTACTCCAAAATAATGAGCCGCCTCTTGACGAACAACCTGATGAGCCTGAGCAACCTGAACCTGGGGAAGTGCCTGACCCAACCCCTTTAACTGAAGAGGAGCGTGTAAATATTAATAATGCACTTTTAATGTTTTTCGAAGCAAATGCTAATGAATTAGGATTTGGTGCAACATGTGAAGCTGCTCACGGTTTAGTACATAATATGCGTGATAATAATGTACTAATAACTGATTGTGATGAAATAGATGAATTGATTGAAATTGTATCGTTGGCTTTTGAATTTTCGGATTTGGATGAAGAAGATGATGGACCTCCACCATTAGTAGATGCTGAATATAAATTAAATGCAGATTTAGGAAGTAGTAATGAATCTGAGTCAATGTCAGAAGAGATTAAAGAAGAGCCACAACCGGTAAATAATGAATATGGGTTAACTGCAGAGCTTAGTAGCGATGATGAACAGAATGAATAGAAACTCGAAAATGAGCTTGTTTATTTTTTTAGAAACCGGTCCTAATTTTTGGCCTTTTTTTAATGTGGACTCAAGTGCGGTTTTTCAAATAATGTATTTTAAATGAAACCATACTGATCAACAATCAAATTATTTCATTTACTTTCTAGTATCTTAAATGCATTAAACTTATAAATGTATATCTTGTGTGTATTTGTAACCATGAATTGAAATGGATCACGTGATTAAATGTTGGTTTTTTCGGTTTCATTTATATTAATAGTTCGATTTTTTATGAATTATGACATTATATTTCTTATTAATTTTTTACATTTTCCGGAATTTGGTTTTAAATAAATATAAATATCTTTTATATAAAAACAGAAGCAAGTTTTACTTAGTTTAAGTGAAAAAATAAAATATTTGCATTTCTAAAATCTGAGCTTTTCTCTTTTGAGTTTAAAATTTTACTAAACTCAATTCAAACTCATTAACAATCTACTCCGAAGCAATATTATATATTTTTAGGTATTTATTTGATTAAATCTCCTAATTAAGCTTTTCTCTTTTGAGTTTAAAATTTTACTAAACTCAATTCAAACTCATTAACAATCTACTCCGAAGCAATATTATATATTTATTATAGTATAATGACTGAAAAGGTATTTACTTGTTCGAAATGTAATGCAACTTTTCAAGATGAAAAGTATTTAAAAAGGCATTTGAATAAAAATATTCCCTGTGATCGTGAACATAAATGCAATAAATGTGGAACAGAATTTCAAACAGCTCAAATTTTACGAAAACACAAAAATAGAAAATCTCCATGCGTTCCTGATGAAGTACCTGTAATATCTGAAGATAATAGTGAAAATAGATGTTTATTGTGTAATAAGACATTTTCGTCTGCATCTAATTTGAAACGGCATCAAAAGACCTGTAATTTAATTTCAAATCCAGCAGCCGCTTTACATTTAATGAAAATGCTTGAAGATATTAAAACCCAAAATAATGCATTAGTTAAAGAAAATGCGCATTTGAAAGAAGCGAATGTTACAAATATAAACAATAACAACTTAACCGTTAATCAAAACTTATATGTTAATGTGACGATATGTAACTTTGGTAGTGAAGATTTATCAAGGTTAAAGCCTGAAGAAGTAATTGAACTCTTAAGAGGTCGCGTTGAGGACTTCATGACTAGAATGATTGAACATATCCATGCTAATCCAAAATATCCAGAGTTTCATAATGTATTCTTTGATCCTACAAGAAAAAAAGCATTGGTTTATGGGAAACGACCAGATGATAAATCGACATGGTTGTTTGGAGATATTGAACACATTTCGAAGCAAATAACAGATAAAATTAAAGATCATGTGCATCCTCTTAACGGTCCGTATTTTAATATGCTAGCACAAAGTAAAGACATAGAAACAGCTAATAAAATTCCACAAATCTTATGTACAAATTGGAATACACCAGTAGTTGTTGAAGGAGCAAAAGAAAGTCTAACGAAAGTGACAAAAAATGAGGGATTTATGGACCAGGTAACAATTATGGAATAATTATGCTAAATACATTTTAAATTTTTTGGTTCATCCTATTTTTAACGCGTTTTTAAAAATGTTTTAAACAATGCACAAATAATATAAAAAGATGAAGCAAGTTTACTTTATTTTTCAAAAAGGAGATGACTCTGTTTGCAAAATCGGAAAAAGCAAAGATTCTAGCGATCGTGTAAAACAATTACAAACTGGCAACCCTAACAAACTTGAAGTTTATGGTGTTTTAGAGGGATATACCGAATTAGAAACTGAATTACATAAACGTTTTGCGGCGAACCGAATTAAAGGAACTGAATGGTTTCATTTATCAAAAGAAGAAGTAGATTTAATAATTGAGGAATACGAAGAACCGGATGCCACAACTGAAGAAATCAATGAAGAACCAGAAAATAAAGAATTGATTGAAGAAGTAATTGAAGAAACAAAGATAACTACAAGAACATATCGGGTAAATAAACAGGAAGCTCACACATGTGAAAAGTGTGGGGTAATGTTTAGTGAAGAGAAATATTTAAAGCGACATATGAACAAACGCATTTCTTGTGATAGTGAACATAAGTGTAACAAATGTAATGTAGAGTTTACAACTGCTCAAAATTTACGAAATCATCTTAACAGAAAAAAACCATGTGTTCCAGATGAAGTTTCTGCAACCATTACTGAACAAGTAGAAACAAAATGTAAATTTTGTGGCAACGAATACTCATCGATATATTCTCTAAAAAGACATATTATAACATGTCCAATAAAAAATAATCAAGATGTTATGTTCAAAATGATGGAAACACTTATAAATGAAATTAAAGAAATAAAAAAAGAGAATCGGTTATTAAAACAGCAACATTCACAACAAACAATAAATAACAATAGCAATTCGAATGTTAATTGAAACTTATCTAAAGAAAATGCACATTTGAAGAGTTCAAAAACCAACTAAAAATTTATCTTTTTTAAACAAATAATCCTCAACATATAATGAGTTTCTTTGGTGCAGTTATTGCGAATTATCTTACACGTCCACGCCCAGCAGAGGATGTGACAAAATATTATTACAAAAAAACTTATGATAGGGCAAACCCGCTTAACAAAGTTCTTTTGAATATTCTTCGAGTTTACAAAGATAACGAGTATGTTTATAGCATTTGTCAAGACTATGAACATCAGGAAATCGTGGCTGATGTACTTTGTTTTCGTAATCCTGCGTCTTGGTATGACTATTCTAATTACGGCCGGATGCGCGTTCGCATTGCATATGACCAACATACAGGAAGTTGTACTATTATGTGTCAAAAGCGATATCAACTCGAAGCATTCATTAAAAAATTTAACGAACCTGCATTCAATCCCAAATCCGATTTAGTCTTTATTGGGATAAGCTAAAGCATATAATTCTCTTGCATGTTCTGCCGCAACACGTGCATTTTCTTGTGCAGCTACTACTTGCTCCTTCAATGAACGAGGCCGTAAAAACACTAAAACCACAAGCCACACAAAAAGCAAAATTAGCCACATTATAGTTATAAGAAAAAAACGAAAAAATGTTTTAAAAAACTGAATATCTATTTTTTAAAGTAAAAGATGAGGACTCTTGTGAATGAGTACCGTTATTTTACCAAAAAATTCAAAGGTGTTGTATTCACATTTTTAGCAGCTACAAAGCATCGTAAAGGTGATATAGGCATCATTGGGAAAGATGTCGCGGCAATCATTTTGATGATGTGTCCGGAATATGACATTGAGCGAATTGACAGTGGATTTGTTCTAATTGTGGATTATGGCCAATTTAACGGATGGACAATTGCAGAAAGAATCATGCGAGATTATCAGCTCCATGGATGGCGATTTGCTAAACATCAAAGTATAAGCAGACAGGCTGTTGTTGATTCATATATCAATGAGACATATCGCGGCGAACCACCTAGACGTGTAATTACCCTTCAAGGCCATCCAGAGATATTTTCAGACCATCAAATAACGCCGTATTGTATTACCGACGCCCATGTAAATAACATGACATTTATATATATTGCTGAATCAGCAAATGAGGTACCAGTCCAATTTCGTGAACAAATTCAAAAAATTTATTCTTGCAATCCAAAATATCAAGTTGCTAAAGAATTGCAATTTGCCGAAACTAGATTGAAAGAAATTAATAACTTTCAAATAGGACGTACGCCATTTACTGAATACCACATCAACGGCGAATAAGCGAGTAAGAAACGAACATGTTAATTTTTTAGTAACACACCAGCCTAACGAGAAACGGGTATTTAAAAAAACTGAATTAATTTTTTGACATATACGACAATGAGTTGCTCATTTCCCAAGTGTGGGAATTATTCGGCAAATGCTCATCGTTACTGCACTGCATCATGTCGAAAGTTTCACTCCAACACGTTTAGCACATGTAGATTCTGTGGTTTGTCACCACGCATCAGCACTGCAACCACTATGTTTTGGAGCTGTGACAAACCAGAGTGCTTGATTCGAAACGGAGAAGAGACACTTCGAGGCCGCCAAGAAATTGAGAGTAGTCTTGCTACAACAAAACGCCATCTGGAAAAATCCGAAGAGCGTGCCCGACAATACGAAGACAAGTATCGTGAAGCTCGCAAGCGTGAACGAGATGATGAACAAGATCAGCGTACAGTAAGATACCGCCCTGAGCCTGTTTACATTCAGCCGCCTCATCCACCCGTTGATTTGGCAGCACTGTTCAGCATCATTTCAGCAATGAAGCCTAAATAACTCAAAAAATATTTTTTACAAAATCGTACAGCACTTGCCACGTGGTTCATTATGTTCCTCGCGTACCACAGGCTGCATGAGGGGGTTGTTTTTTGGTGCTAATATATCATCTTCAAGCGGTTCCAATTTTAAACTCGTAAGTTCTGTTCGCATTAGGAACATTTCTATGTGCATTTTGCACAAAGTCAGGTACTCAATTTGGGTTATTTTACCACGGTTTAGAGAGGAGGACGACCCACTCGCCCCGTGGACAGGAGTAAATCCTGGTATTCCACGGACATAGCATTAAGCTCAGCAAGCATGCGTGCCATATCTTGTGCAGCCTCGCTAGCAACAAGTGTAGCGTATGCAGCATCAGCAGCCTCAAGTGTTTGATTGGCAGCAACCTTTTGCTTCAAATCACCAACCATAGACTTCATGCGTTCATGTTGGTCAGTTACCATAATAGTGTTATCAGCGAGAAACTTCTCAACTGCTTCTACCTTTGCTGCTGAATCTAGAGCTAGGGTTTCCGCAACTGCAACTTCGTCGGCTACCTCCTGTTCAAGATTGTTCAAATCTTCTTCAACTACTTGAGCGTCATACTTCTCAATCAGTGCTGTCAAATTATATTCGGCCATTGTTATTTGGAATGTATTTCAAATGTATATAGATGTAGAACATATTCCTTTAGATTAAAAAACTCAAATATTTTGTTTATGAAAATATACATCTAAAAGTATTTGAAATAAATGAACGTGATGTACTTTTTAGTATTCTTATTAGTGTTGGTTATAGCATTTATAGCATCTTATTTCTTTAGAGACACCATAAAACGTATTTTTGGCGGAGGGGATGGGTCGTCCGCGTTATTAGGTCTTTATTCTGTAATAACTAGATCAACGGACGCGGCCCAAATTGTCGTGAAAGCCACTGCTTTGACAAATACAATTAAGGTAGAAGTCGGAGCAGATGGAAATTTACAACAAATTAGTAATGTATCTACGGCTATTTTGCAAGAAATAATCAAACATAAACAAATAATTGATGATTCTTTAGCAGCCTATACTAAAATAATGAAAGACGAAATACAACCAATAATACAGGTTAACACTGATAAATTAGTTACGGCATTTACAAATAAAACAGATGCTGATTTGCGGAACGCCTTTCAACCACCTCTCGATGCAATAGAGACTAACAATCCTCATATTACAAACGATACATTTGTAGGCGATGCCGCAACAGTACTAAGTAACATAAAAAGTAACTTAGACCGCATGGAGACTGCAATATATGCAAAAATCGTTGCAGATCTATCCAAAATAAAAACAATACTAAAAAGTAAACTTGTACAAATATTAACATCCACCCAGGTCATAATTACGAAAATGGACCAACTTAATAATCATTTAGAAAACACCTATAAAATGGAAAACGTTAAAACATCGGACACACATATAACTGACATAACAGAAACATGGAATTCATATGAAAAAACACAGAACCAATTTGAAGCCCGTGTGCTATCTGGTGAAAAAGATGGTCGTGATGAATATATAACAGACATACAAGCCTCCTTGCCCGACTTAACAAATGTGGCAACATCTCCCGCTAAAGAACATAAAGAAGTTACAGACTTATTTACTGCAATGAAAGCTGGTATGAAAATAGGAAGTGCTGTTCCACTTGCTAGTTATAAAGAATGGATTGATCAATGGAAAGAATCATTTGCGGCAAAAGAAGTGTTTAAAACGGAAATTAAAAAACGGTGGAAGACATTGCAAGACGTGCTTGCTACCTTGGGTAAATATAAGAATTTGGACGGTGTTCTACAACACTTGGATACTATTAAAGTAATAAATGGTAGCATTAAAAACGTTCAAACATTAAAAGATGATGTAAAAATAGCTGCAATAACCGCGTTGGGTAAAATTAGAACTGCTGCTGATAAGATCATTAAAGATGAAAAGATTAACGAATATGCGGCGGAGCTTACAAATATTGCAAAAACTAGACCTAACGACTTAAAAGCGGCAGTTGAAAAATATATAGTAGACATAGAAGGTCTCGAAGTATTTAAAAAGCAAGCACAAAAAGTAGAAGATGATGCTACAACAATTCAAAAGAGTTATGAACAATTAGATTCGTTGTTAGTACACGAAAATGCATTAACAAAACTTGAGAAGGTTGATAAATACATTCTTAGTTTAGGATATTCCGGTGTGCACACGGAAATTAAGGAACTTGAAAAACTAAGAACCGACGCTGAAGCAATAATTAAGAGTAATATTCCAAAATACAAAGCAGATCTTGATATATATGTTAAAGCATTAAATACTGTAAAAGTACAAAAGGTTATCGATGATTACGTAGCAGCCTTAACCAAATTATCAAGCTTGAAGAGTAGTGCTGAGTCTATAAAAGAAATAGCAGAAACGAACGCAGCACAAGAGCGATCATTAGATTCAAGTTCTGGAGATTATGTCTTTGATTCTCAAGAAATTATCTCTGATACTAAACTCGAGGAAATGATTAGTCAAGGTAAGGAAGATGAGATTGAAGCAACGTTATTCAGAAATATTGACATTCCTAAACAAGAAATAGAGAAAATTATCAAAAAACGTAAAGAGAAACTTATGCGTAAATAAAACATTTTGGCAGCAAAAAATGAATTAAATAGATATACTCTAAAAGTATCGAAGAACTTTTAGAAAATGTCTGACATTGTGGCTACGTGCGCGTTTTGCAAGGATGATATTGCGGATACTGATGGTGGGGTGGCAGGCAAATATTCTCTATTGTTCTAGCTGGTGTGCCCAAAACAGCGAAGATCAAAAATTGAAATCATCCTACCAAACTTATCTAGAAAGCAATGACTCTTAACGCTGCTAAACTTGCTAAGCACATTTATGATGGTGGTGCCAATGATGTCGAGTCTATCGAAGCATCAATTAAGAGCTTTCAAAAAAAGAATGTGAAGAAGGACCCCAATGCGCCAAAGAAAGCAAAGACCTCGTACATGTATTTCTGTGACGATCGTCGAGCTGCTCTCAAAGCAGATAATCCCAAAGCATCTGTTGGAGATATGTCCAAGATTTTTGGAGCTGAATGGAAAGAATTGAGTGATGATGATAAGAAGCCATACGAAGCTAAGGCTGCTGCCGACAAATCTCGGTATGCTCAAGAAAAAGGTGCATATGAAGAAACTGGTGGTTCGGAGGAAGAAGTGGTTGTAAAAGCTCCAGTGAAGAAGGCAACATCATCGAAGTCCAAATCATCATCTTCCAAAACATCTTCGTCCAAGCCAGCCTCAAAATCCAAACCCGCGCCAAAGTCAAAGCCAAAGAAGAAGGAATCAACTGAAGAGGAAGGATCTGACTTAGAAGGATTGGATGATTAAAGTTATCATTTATTTTTTCACAATGTTTCATAATAGTCCACAACCACCTCGCGTCGCCTTCGGCTCGCTGTGGCTCTGTGGGCCGAAATGGCTCCGTTGGCAAATTGGAGACAAACTGCATACGTAATTTGAAACAATAAATAAAAACCATGAAACGAAAATTGAATCTATATTGATGATTATCTACGAAAATGAGCAGCAAACCTAATAGACGCCCGCCGGCGATGATTCTGCACACTAATGATGCTCGAGACCTAGTCGGGGCTACCATTACGGGTATAAATACTACTGAAAAGGGTAGTACGGCTACTATTCAATTGGCTGATGGGACTAAAGGGAAAATGCGTGTAGTACTTAACGACGACGCGCTTGCCCTTCGACCTCCAAAGAAGGAGTACAAACCCAGGGTTTGCCGATTCGGTCAAAAGTGCAAGTACATTGAGGATGAGGAGCATCTAGAGAAGTTTACCCATGAGGAAGAGGATGAATAAACCCAAAAAATTGTTTTTTGCTACAAATTGATTTTTCTGGTGCCAAGTAACATTTGTGTTGGTTGTTGCCGAGTGCGACAAGACTCCTGAAAGGATGGAGGATGATAGTATGGAGGAGGGTAGTACCGACTCTGTATCTGAGAGGATGGACCCAAGGGTGACCAAGGCCAAGTTGGACGCTGTTGACGCACGAATTGCTGAGCTTGAGGCTGCGTTGGCCCAAGCAAAACGAGATCGTGAAGTATGTGCGCTTGAACATAAGCTTGCACATGCCAAACAGCGTGCTGACAAGCTTGTGGTTCCCAAGGAGCGCAAGCCACCTTGCAAGGTGAAGGATTGCCCAGATAGCTCGAAAGAGCATCGAATGCAATACTATCACGCAAAGCCCACGCCTGCTGAGACTCGCAAGCCTTGTGTCTACTTCTCGCAAGGGAAGTGCAACAAGGGTGATGGGTGCAAGTTCTCGCATGACGCTACTGCGCCAGCTGCTCCTGTGCCCGGTTCCATCGAGTGCAAGAACAAAGGAAAGGATGGTTGCCCAGGTTTGCCCTTCGTTCCGAAGGCTGCTGGCAAAGTCTTCTGCCCAACGTGTGCGCAAGCACATTTTGAGAAGACTTCTGGCAAGAAGTAACCCCCCGCCTTCCGTCACGGTGACCAGCGACCTAACCGCGGAAAATCCAGGATGCATCTTTGTACGAAGATGGCTGAATGTTTTTTCCACCACCTCCCATTCCACCACCTCCCACCCCACCCCATTCCACCACCTC
>SXGT01049767.1_pt1 | contig 58410 bp, 50 predicted proteins | sample 3176221 | NCBI WGS metagenome assembly SXGT01 (sample SAMN11356862, study PRJNA531348) | freshwater metagenome | isolation source: freshwater sample F1-120 | place: China: Fuxian Lake, Yuxi | collected 2017-12-25 | reverse complement strand
GGCGACCAGCATCACTTCCCGCCCGTGCACGAGCCCGATGCCGGTGACGATGCCCGCACTCGGCGCATCGCCGCCGTAGAGGCCGTGCGCGGCCAGCGTCGACAGTTCTAGGAACGGCGAGCCGGGATCGAGCACCGCGGCGATGCGTTCGCGCGGCAGCAGCTTGCCCCGTTTGTGGTGGCGCGCACATGCCTCGGCGCCGCCGCCGAGCTTCGCCGCTGCGACATGCGCCGCGATCTCGGCGATCGCCGCCTGGTGGTGCTCACGGTTCTGCTGGAACTCGGGAGAGGAAGGCTTGATCTGGCTGTGCAGGACGTCGGTCATCGCGCGTTGGGCCGAGATTGCCGGAAACCGTCGCGGGCCGCGACATTTTTCGGCGGTCCCGTACGACGCGGCCCGGCGTTCGCGGTCACTTGCCGCTTTCGACTGCCGTGTGCGCCTCGACGAGCTCTTGCAGCTGCCGCAGCGCCACCTTCGCCATCGCTTCCTGGAACGCCCGCAACGCGCTCGGCACGGGCTGCGGCCCCGCCTTCTGCCAGTTCTCCATCGCTTCGGCGTGGCGCGCCATCACGTCGGCCTCGGCGAACAGCACCGTGCGGCGCACGACGGCCATCGCGTCGGTGCGCAACCAACGCAGCGAGCCGGCGACCTCCGCTTCGGCCGCCTCTTCGCCCTCGACGGCAGGGGCCGGCGCCGCCGGGCCATCGACGACGTAGAACGCTGCCGCCAGCTTGCCGCTCGCTTCGCACAGGGCGCTCTTCGGATCGCCCGCGACCGCCATCGGCAATGCACCTGCCGCGGGAAACAGCGGCAGCGCGATGCCGAACACGGGCTGGCCGAGCACCGTCCACATCGTCGTCCAGCGCGCGTCTTCGCCCGGCTTCACGCCCTGCAGCACGAGGGCGGCGACGGTGTTCTGGCGGTGGATCGTTTCGCGCGTGTCGAGGCGGCCGCGCTCGCCCTTCTGCGCCGACGGCGGCGCCTTGAGATCGCGCAGCAGTTGCTGCAGCAGGAAGCGCACGGTCAGCTCGCGCGCCGCCGGCGTCTTCAGGATTTCCTCGGCGCGCGCGTGGCGTTCCTTGCCGCGACCGCCATCCGTTGTCGTCGCGAAGTTGGTGCGCACGAGTACGCCGGAAGCGCTTGCGGCAGCGTCGAAACGGGTGAACGAGACGTGCCCCGTTTCGAAGATCGCCGCGCCGCCTTGCGGATCGATGACGGCGAAATTGGCGCGCGTGCGGCGGCCGTTGTCGTTGGTCGATTGCAGCAGCTTCTCGAACTCGGCGACGGTCGCACACGTCTGCAACGCCAGCTTCATGAAGGCGCCGTTGCCCGGGCCCTTGTCGTTGCCTTGCGGCAGATCGCGCGACACGGAATTGACGATGCAGAAGCCGGCGACGTTGGCGCCGCCCCACACGACCTTCGCATCGCCGGCGCTGGCCAAGGCGAAGTACGGGATCTTGCCGTCGGCGAGCGGCATCACCACGTTGTCGCGCTCGTGCGCGTCGCGGTTCTTCCACAGCAGCGGGCGGCCGTCGGCGGTGGCGCGGCCCACGGCGACGCCGATCGTGCACTCCTCGTCGAGCCGTTCGGCGGCCGGGGCCTGCGCCACCGTGGTTCCGACCAGCACGAAGAACAAGAACGACGCAAGCCAGCGCAGCATCGCCGCATGATCACCGCACCACCGATCCGGTGGAAGTCGCCGGTGCCACGGCCCGTAGCCATGTCTGGCCACGGGCGGGGCTCGTGCCACTTTCGAGCCCGATCGGCGCAGGATCCGGGCTGGCGGTTGACCGGACCTCGCCGATGCGCGACCCTGCAGTATGTACATCGCGCCCGAGGCCTCCGCGTCCGACGACGATTCGTCGCCTTTGCCCCCCGACGCCGCCGCGTTCGCCGCCGTTCCGACCATGCTGCGCCCCGCGTTGGAGCGCCGCGGCTTCACCGGATTGACCGCCGTGCAGAGCGCGATCCTCGCCGCCGACGACGGCCGCCGCGATCTGCGCATCACCTCGCAAACGGGCTCCGGCAAGACCGTGGCCCTCGGCTTCGTCTGCCATCGCGACCTCGCCGACCCCGACCGCGACGGCCCGACCACTCTCGTGATCGCACCGACGCGCGAACTCGCGGCGCAGGTGAACGAAGAACTGAGCTGGTTGTTCGCCGACGTTCGCGGCGTGCGCTGCGAAGTCGTCACCGGCGGCACCAGCATCACGCGCGAACGCCAGCAACTGCACAAGAAGCCGACCGTGATCGTCGGCACGCCCGGTCGCCTGCTCGACCACATCCGCAACGGCGCGCTCGTCCGCAAGAGCGTGCGCCAGTTGGTGCGCGACGAAGCCGACCAGATGCTCGACCGCGGCTGCAAGGACGAGCGCGATGCAATCCTGCAGGAACTGCCGGCCGCGCGACGCACGCACCTCGTGTCGGCGACGTTCCCGGCGGCGGTGAAAGCGCTCGCGGACCGCTTCCAGCGCGATGCGCTGTTGGTCGCCGGCACGCCCGCCGGCGCTGCACACGGCGACATCGAACACGTGGCGCTCAAGGTCGGCGCACGCGACCACTACGCGGTGCTCGTCAACCTGCTGCTGCTCGCCGGCGAAGACCGCACGCTGGTGTTCGTGCGCACGCGCGAGGACACGCAGGCGCTCGCCGACAAGCTGGCCGGCGACGGCTTCCTGGCGATGCCGATCCACGGCGAACTGGCGCAGGCGCAGCGCACGCGCACGCTGCAGGCGTTCAAGCGCGGCACGATCCACACGCTGATCGCGACCGACGTGGCGGCGCGCGGGCTCGACATCGCCGACGTCACCGCGGTGGTCAACGTCGATCCGCCGATCGACGCCGAGACCTACGTGCACCGCAGCGGCCGCACCGGGCGCGCCGGCCAGAAGGGCACCAGCTACATGCTGGTGATGAAGTCGCGCGAGATGCGCATGCGTCGGCTGTACCAGTTCGCCAAGGTGACGCCGAAGTGGATCGGCAGCCCCGGTGCCGAAGAAGTGCTCGCGCACCAGCTCGAAATGGCCCAGGACCGCGTCGAAGCGATGCTCTCGCACGGTGGCACGGTGCCCCCGGCGATGCTGGCGACGGCGCAGCACCTGCTGCAGGGCCGCGATGCCGCGGCCGTGGTGGCGGCGCTGCTGCAGAAGACCGCCATGGGCGTGCGGCCGCCGTTCGAGGTGCACGGGGCGCGGCCGATGCCGGCGCCGCGTGCGTTGGCGCCGAGCGCCGCACCCGCGGAGCATGCGAAGAAGCACACCGCACCTGCCGCGGCAGGCAGCGCCAGCAGCCCCGCCCTCAGTGCGGCGGCTCCCGTCGTGGCGGCACCCATCGCGACGCCGCCACCCGCCCCCATCCGGCGCCTCGCCGCCGACCAGCGTGGCCGCGCCGGCGCCGCCCCGTCGTGGCAGAAGCGCGCCGACCGAGCACCAGCCGCGGGTGCGGGCCCTTCGTTCACACGCTTCCGCATCAACTGGGGCAAACGCGACGGCGCCGATCCGCGCCGCGTGATGGCGCACGTGTGCCGCCGCGGCCACCTCGAAAGCCACATGGTTGGCGCGATCAACGTGCAGTTCGCCTTCACGGTGTTCGAGGTTTCGAGCGACGCCGTCGATTCGTTCCTGCGCAGCGCGAAGAAGCCGGACCGACGCGATCCGCACCTGGTCATCGAACGCGAAGGCAGCGGCGGGCGCGGCTGAGGCCGCGCTGGTCGTTCACTGCACGTCGGTGCGGGCGCACGCGCTCGCGGTGAGTTGCGACGTAGCCGCGTAGAAACCGAACAGCTGACTGCGCAACGTGAGCGGCCGCGCGGCGAGCGGCACCGCAAACGTCCAGACCACGGCGCGCTGCGCATCGGGCAACTGCGCGTCGACCAGTTCGGGCGCGACCAACAGCATGCACGTCGGCGGCAGCGGCAGCGGCGCCACGACCGGCAGGAAGCCGACCGCCAGCAGGCCGAAGTCGATGCCCGCCGGGCAGCCACCACGCAGTTCGAGGCCACCGGCAAGGTCTGGCGTCGCCTGCAGGCTCGGCATCGGCGTGCCGCACGCGTTGCCTTCGACGGTCGTCGTCGCGTGTCCGGCGACGAGTTGCAGCGAACCTGCCACCGACGCGCTGCCCGACCACTGCCAGGAAGAACCGAACGGTCCCTGCACCGAACCGGCGGTGGCGTTGCATTGCATGGTCACGCGCACGACCAGTGGGCCCGGACCGAACGTGATCGGGATCGCCCCGGCGCCCGACCCATCGACGATGCCGTCGTCACCGAGGTCGATCGCCAGCGTGGCGGTTCCGGAGCCGGTCGTCGTCGGCGACCAGCCAATGTCGAACCGACCGGTGAACGACTGCAGCGCGGTGAACGTGTAGCGCACCGAAGCGACGCTCTCGCTCGAACCGGTCGCGACGGCCTGGCAGCCGAGCTGCCACGTCGCGGTGATCGCCGTCGGCGTCGTTGCATGCGCGACGAGGCTGTGCGCGTTGCCGACCGTTCCCGCCGCCTGACGCTGGAACCCGGGCCACACGTCACCGCCGATCGGCAGCGGGGTCGCCGTGACCAGCCCGGCGCGCACGGTGCTGCCAGCGGCCGTTGCCGACGGCAGGACCTGCGACCGCACCGAAGCGGCCAGCAGCAGCACACCAGAAAGGGCGACGAGCAGGCGCATGTTCCCCGTCCGAAGGGTAGCCCAGGCTCGCGACCGCGGCCGGAGTTCGCGCCGAGACCGCCATGCCATCGCGCGGACCGGCGACGACGCTGGCGACTTCGCCGGTCCGCCGATGCATCATGCGCACTGCGACGAACCCGATGAGCCCAACCCCCGTGCTATCGATCGTCGTCGTCAACTGGAACACGCGCGACCTGCTGCTCACCCTGCTCGGCCGCCTGTTCACGCAGCCGGCGCTGCCGTTCGAAGTGCTCGTCGTCGACAACCAGAGCGCCGACGACAGCGTGGCGAGCGCGCGCGCGCAGTTCTCGCAGGCCCTCGTGCTGCCGCAGCCGAAGAATGGCGGCTTTGCCTACGGCGTCAACCGCGGCCTCGAACGCGCGCGCGGCCGCTGGATCCTGTTGCTCAACACGGATGCGGAAGCGGGTTGGGAGCAGCTCGCCCGCTTCGTCGCCGCCGCCGAACGCGAACCTGGCGTCGCGGTGTTCGGCCCGCGCATCGTCGATGAACACGGCGTCACCCAACGCAGCACCTGGCAACGGCACCTGCCGCGCCACTACCTGCCGCAGGCGCTGTTCCTCGGCCGCTTCACCGAAACGCCGATGCCGCAACAAGCGAGCGACGTCGACTGCGTCAGCGGCTGCGTGTTCCTGATCCGCGCCGACGTGCTGCCGCAGGTCGGCGGCTTCGACGAACGCTTCTTCATGTACTTCGAAGAGGCCGACTTCTGCGGTCGCGTGCGCGCCGCCGGCCACCGCGTGCGCTGGTTGCCGGATGCGTCGTTCCTGCACGTCGGCGGACTGTCGGCGGCGCAATCGGCGCAGCGCACGTTCCTTGCCTTCCGCGAGAGCTGCCTGCTCTACCACGCGCAATGGCACGGGCGCCTGTGGACCGGGTACGTGCGGGCCTGCCTCACGCTCGGCATCGCGCTGCGGCTGGTCGCCTGGCTGTGCCTTGCCCTGCTGGGCAAACGCGGCCGCGCGGCGTTGTACTGGTCGGCGCTGCGGCAACTGCTGCGCCCCGGCTACGTCGGCGAACTGTGTCGTCGCCCGCGCGAAGTGCCACCGTTGCCACCGATCAAGTGATCCGCCGCCACAGCACCTGCCACAACAGGCCCAGGTGCTGTCGGATCGTGCGCAGCACCTTCATCTTCGAGAACCCGAACAGGCGCGCCTCGAGCACGCACGGATGCTCGACGACGCGACCGCCGCGGCGCAGCACGCGCACCAGCAACTCGGCGGTGCCGAGGAAGCCCGGATGCGACTGCGGCAGCTCGGCGACCGCCTCCCGACGGTAGACGCGAAAGCACGCCGTCCAGGTGCGCAGCGGCGAACGCAGCAACACGCGGTAGACGGCCGACAGCGTGCGCGACAGGAACAGGCGCCAGTTCGGCACGTTCTTCACGCCGCCGCGTGGGTGGTACGGCGAGGCCGTGACGACGTCGGCCCGCTCCGCGTGCGCCAGGTGCAGCATCGCTCGCAACTCGGTCGGGTCGTAGCTGAGGTCGCCGTCGATCGACGCGCACAGCGGGGCGTCGGTGGCGCGCAGCCCGGTGCGGATCGCGGCCGCGACGCCGAGGTTGTGTGGGTGCTGCACCAACGTGCAGCCGGGGCGGCCGGCGAAGTGCTGCTGCAGCAACGCCCAGGTGCGATCACGACTGCCGTCGTCGACGAACACGAACTCGCACGCGGCAGCATCGGCGAGGTCGCGGGCCAGAGCGGCCAGCTCGAGCGCCAGCGATTCGATGCCGGATTCTTCGTCCTTCAGAGGCACGACGATCGCGAACCGCGGCGCCTGCGGGTGCGGCGCGGCCTGCGGTTCGTCGGCAACCGGAGCCCGGCGCAACGCGGGCATCGACGCGATCGCCAACGTCGTCGCCAGCGACACCCGATGCATGGCCGCAAGCTGCTGCAACGCGACCGCGCCGTCGGCAATGCGGTCGTAGTGGGCCGCGAACACGGCGGGTGGCAACCCGACCAGGCGCTGGGCCCCACCATCGCATCGCCACGCCGCGAACACGGCCGCGTCGGGCGGCAGCCGCGTGCCGTCGTAGACGAGCGACTCGGCGCGCCGCCAGCGTTGCCACGCAGGATCGTCGGCGTCCTGGGCAAAGGCCGAACGGCAACCCTGCACGGCGATGCCCGTGGCGGCTTCGACGGCCCGCAGCGCGCGCGACCACGCCGCCAGCGTGCGCTCGCGTTCGCCAGCAGGCAGCGCCGCCAGCGGCGCTGATGCACTCACCGCCAACGCCACTTCGTGCCCCGCCGCGACCAGCTCGCGCAGCCAATCGGGCGCCAACGCGACGAGTTCGCTCGGCACGAACCAGGTCGCCGAGACGACGTGCGGACGACAGGCCGACCACGTCGCGCGTGCCGCTTCGGCCAGACGCGGCTGCAGACGGCGCCAGTGCCGCGGCGACAGGTGGCCACGCAGCGCCGGGTCGTGGAACCACGCCGACGCATCGATCGCGAGGGCTTTGCCGGGAGCACCGATCACGCGGGCGTTGTAGCGGCCCGCGCGGCGCCGACTACATGATCTTCTGCACGAGCACGGGCACTTCGTGCACCAGCTCGTTGACGACCGCACCGAGCACCGGCGTGCCCAGCGAGCGCAGGTAGGTCAGGCTGCGGCGCACGACCGTCGATCGGTGCCGGTTCGCTTCGACCACGAGCACCACAGCGTCGAGCGAGCGCACGACGAAGCTCGCTTCGGGCGAATGGTTGAGGCCGGGCACGTCGACGAAGCAGATGTCGCGATCGGCGAGCACGCTGGCCAGGATGCCGCGCAGTTTGTCGCCGGTGAACGCCCAGAACGGATCGCCACTGCTGCCGGCCGGCAACAGATCGACGCCCGCCGCCACCTGCAAGCGCATCGCGTCGCGCAGCATCGCCTGACCGACGAGCAACTCGGCGAGGCCCGGCGAAGGCGTCGCCTGGAACACCGCGCCCAGCGCCTGCTGCCGCAAGGTCGCCTCGACCAACGCCACCCGCTTGCCCTTGCTGCCAAGGAAAAGCGCGAGGTTGGCCGCCAGCGTATTCGAGCCTTCGTCGTCGGCGATCGCGCAGAAGCCGATCGTGCGATGGGACTCGCCGACGCCGCGCTGCAACAGCCCCGACCACAGATGGCCGAGTTCGGTCGAGATGACCTCGCTGCGGCGGCTCTTCGGATCGTGCTTCTGGATGACGTTCGCCATGGTTGTCTCCGTCACCAGCCTTGTTCGCGCAGCGCCACGTGGCGCCGCAGGTTGGTCGCATCGAGCCGCGGCATCGCCCCGATGACCGCGAGCCCGTCGATGCTCTCGAGGTCTTCGCGCGTGCGCACCACCGTGTCCGGCAGGGAGCGCAGCACGACGATGCCGAGACCGAGGAACAAGCCGACGAACAAGCCGCCGAGCAGCGACTTGCCGCGGTTGGGGCCTTCCTTCTCGAGCGGGAGAGTCGCCGGCGCGACGTCCTTCAGCGCGCTGAAGTTGCCCTGGCTGAGGGCGCGCTTCTGCTGCCACGCCTCCCAGTTGATGCGGCTCGCCTCCTCGTTGCCTTCGGCCGTCACCTTCTCGGCTCGCAGCGACACGAACTCCGACTCCAGGGTCTGCAGCTGCCGCAGGCTGGCGAGGTTCTTCTCGTGCATCTGCTTGGTGAGCCCCAGCGTCGTCGTCGCGGTCTCGACCTCGGTTTCCGTCTTCAGTTTCTCTTCCTGGCGGATGGTGTAGGCCTTGTTGATGACGGAGACCTTCTGCGGCGTCCTGCCTTCGGTGGACTCGCCGGCCTTCCTGATGAGTTCGTCGTAGCCGGCAATGCGGTTCTCCAGCGTGACGACATCGAAGTCCTTCGGGTTCTTGCGGTCCTTCTTCAGGACGCCGAGCTGCAGCACGAGCTTGGCTTGCTCTTCCCGATACTTCGCCAACTGGTCGGAGGCGATGCCCACCTGGTCTTCCTCGACCATCTTCGGAATCGCATCCGGCCCTTCCAGCTTGAGCCGCAGGCTCTCGATCGCCGCGGTCTTGACGGTGATCAGCGTCTCGAGCTTGGCGACTTCGGTGCCGCTGTCCGCCACCGACTTCTTCAGGCGCGTCAGCTCCATGTCGAAGTCTTCGACGAACGCCTTGCGGTCGAGGAACTCGCGCAGCTTGTTGGTCGCCGCCTTGCGTTTCGCCTCGCTCCCTTCGAACGCGAGCTTCGCCGCGTCGTAGGCGCGCGTATCGTCGTACTTCTCGATGTGCAGCGTGATCGCCTCGGCCATGTAGGCCGACAGGATCTCCTGCGCCAGCTCCGGGTTGTTCGCGGAGCAGGTCGTGATCAGCACGTCGGTGTAGCGCGGCCGCTCGACGAACACGGTCTTCTTCAACCGCTTCAGCGCCTCCTCGGGCGTGCGATCCGCTTCGCGCGTGGCGTTCCAGTCGCGCTGGATCTTGAAGAACCAGGCGCGCGGGCCGCTTTCGTCTGCGCCACCCGGCTGGTACGGCGCCAGGATGCGCGCCGCGCCGACCCGCTTGACGACGCGCGTCATCAGCTCGTCGGTGTTGAGGATGTAGGTGGCGCCGGTCGCAATCGACTCGAGGCTCGTCTCCGCCGTGCGCGTCGAGTCGGCACTGAACTTCTCGGCGCCGATCCCCGCAAGGCGGAACGTGCCGGTGCTGACGTAGTTGTTGGCCGTGGTGATCGCGAGGAACGTGCCGACCAGCAACCCGAACAGGGTCGTCCCGAACACCAGGTACCTGGCCCGGAACGCAGCCGCGAGCAGCCGTCGGAACGACAAGCCACCCGCCTCTTCCCCTTGTGCTGTCGGCTGCAAGCCAGTCAGCGCTGCCCGCGCCGTGCGCTGCAGTTCGTCTGCAAGATTCTTCGTCATGCTGCTACGTGCTCATCGCGTCCCGAGGGTGCCTGCTCGACGCGAGGCGGCGATCCTAGCCGAAGCCGGACCGCAACCGCACGACTGCAGCCATCGGCTGTCCTTTCGGCATTCGGACCGCATCCGCCTGCGTCGAAGTGCCAACCGCACGGGAACAGTCCGGGCGTATGGCCTTCGTTGCCGATAGGCTGCCAAGCAATGAAGGCTGGAAGCTGGGCAGACTTCGGACCAAACGACGCCGCCAGGGGCATTCGACCGCACACCGGTCGCACTGCCACGCTGGCAATCCTGCTGGCGGCTGCCTGCAGCACACCACCGCCGACCCCGCCGTCCCAGAACGGGCCACCGGCGACTGCCCAGGTTCGCGACGGTCTGGCCGCCGATGTCGACGGCCAGGACGTTCGCTCCTCGCTGTTCGCGAACTGGGACGACTTCGTCGACCCCGAAGGCGAACCGGTCGTCTACGAGTGGTGCGTCGGCACCCGCGCCGGCGATGCCGACGTGCTGCCGTGGGCCGAACTCGGCGGCGCCACGCGCGCCTCGGCCAGCGGCCTCGACCTGCCTCTGGGGGTGTCGTTGCACGTCAGCGTGCGCGCGCGCGACTTGCGCGGCAACCGCAGCGCCATTGCCACCAGTGACGGCGTCGTCGTCGGCGATCGCATCGCAACCACGGTCGGTCGCGATGGCAGCCGCGAGACCATCGCCGTTCCGGTCGGGCACCTCGCGGCGATCGAACACCTGGGCACGTCGTGGACGTTCGACCAACCGGTGCAGAGCGGTCGCTTCGCCAACGGCGACTGGTGGGTGGTCGGCCCGGTCAACATCGTCGCGATCTCGCCGCTGTCGACGAACGACGGACCGCGTGTGCGGCACGGTTCGATGCTCGATCCCGACCCGAAGTCACTGCAACAAGGCTACGACAACGCGATGTTCGGCGACGGTGCGCGCGGTCGCTACGACCCGGCCCTCAACAAGGGGCTCGGCGTCTCGCGCCAGCAACCGTTGGTGCTGCGCCCCGGTTCGTCGCTGGTGACCGCCACCAGCCATCCGCAGGCCGGCAACCTGCCGCAGCTCGATTCGTGCGCGGTGCTGACGTGCCTTGCCGAAGCGCCGCCCGTGGGCTCGTTCCGACCGCCGTACTCGGGCACCGACAAGACCTGCCGCTGGAACGTGAACGCGCTCGACCTCGGCAAGCTCGCGCGGCTGGCGCCGGTACCAGGCACGCCGGTGATCGCAGAACTCGTCGGCCGCTTCGAACGCACCTGGCTCGACCACGTGCAGGGCTGGACCGGCCGCTACCTGCATCCGCGACTGCACATGCCCGACTACGGCCGCGACCTCGCCGACCTGGTCGGCCAGGCGGCGCTGGTGCTGCAACTCGATCTGCCGCAGGAACAGAAGCTGCCGCTGGCCATCCACATGGTGCAGCTCGGCATCGACAACTACGGCATCGTGCAGGCGGGTGGACGCTTCCTCGCCGACGGTGGCTCCGGCAGCGGCCGCAAGTTCCCGGTGCTGCTGGCGGGTGCCTTGCTCGGTGACGAGGCGCTGCTGCGTTGCGCGCGTGAGCAGCGCTTCGCGTTCGGCGAAGATGCGCAGACGTTCGTCGTCGCCGAGACGAAGGCCGGCACCTGGAACGGTGGCCACGGCAACTACGGCCCCGAAGATGTCGGACTGCCCGAATGGGGCAATCGCCACCACGACGACCCCGCGCACGACAACAAGACGTGGACCGGGGACCCCTACCGGCGCTGCTGCACCGCCAACGCCTGGATCGGCTTCGTGCTGGCGACGCATGCGATGGGCCTGAAGCAGGCCTGGGCCCACGATCCGCTGTTCGACTACGTCGATCGCTACATGCAGATCGAACCACGCGGCGAGTGGACGCGGGCGTGGAGCCCGTTTGCCGAGCGCATGTGGGACGAGCACCGCGCGAAGCTCTGACCGACGGCGCCCGGATCAGCTGGTCGCGTCGCCGCCAAGCAGACTGCGGAACAGCGCCAGCGAATCGCGTTCGGCCGGCACCACGCGCCCATCGGCCTTGATCGCCAGCTCGGCCGCCTGCAGGAACAGCTTGCGATGCGCTGCCGGCACGCCGGTCGGATCGACCTCTTCGACGTTCGGCGGAATCTGCAGCCACTGGGCGACCTGCTTGCTCTCGGGCTCGGTGAGTCCGAGGCGGCCGGCGATGCGCATCACCAGGTCGCGTTCCTGCTGGGCGACCTTGAGGTCGGTCCACACGAACGAACACACGAACCGCATCAGGTTCATGCGTTCGGCAGAAGTCATCTTCATGCGCGCAGTGAATCACCGGTTCGACGTCGGCGCCACTGGGCATTGGCGGCCGGCGCGGCGACTCACGCAGGAAATCGCGCCGGGATGAGGTTCCGCGACGCCACTACCGGCATGGACCACACCCACATCGTTCCGTTCTGGCGCCGCATGGTCGCCGTTACCACGAGCCCCGGCATCGTGTTGCTGTCGATGCTCACGCTGCAGGCTTCGCTGGCCGCACAGTGCCCGAACCAGGGTTCCGTGCCCGTCGCCGCGAGCTGGCAAGCGAGCCCGCTCGCGCTCGGTTGCGCCGCCGATCCGGGCTGGCCGCAGTGGCACCTCTACACGCCGGCGCACCGCGCTCCTGCCCCGCACATGGGCTTCCGTCCTGGCGATGTCACCAGCCGCCCGCGCCTGCTCGTCGCGTGGCGCTGCACCGGCTACCTGTTCGTGCCGGTGGTGCCGTGGCGCATCACCACGATGGGCTTCGTGCTCGATCGACCGGAGACCCCATGCTGAAGGTCACGACTTGAGCACGTGGCCTTCGCGGCGCGCCAGCCACATGCTGCAGACGAGGTCGCTGGTGACGTTCGGCAACGTGCGCGTCATGTCGACCAGGCGATCGACGCCGAGGATCAACGCCAGCATCTCCGGGCGGATGCCGACCTGCGTCAGCACCACGGCCAACAACGGCAACGAACCGCCAGGCACGCCGGCGGCGCCGATCGCCGTGAGCACCGCGAGGCCGACCAGCAGCAACTGCTCGCCAAAACCGAGCTGCAGACCCGACACCTGCGCCAGGAACAACACCACCACGCCCTCGAACAGCGCGGTGCCGTTCATGTTCATGGTGGCGCCGAGCGGCATCACGAACCCGGCGATCTCCTTCGGCACGCCGAACTCGTCGGTGGCGGTGCGCATGGTGGTCGGCATCGTCGCGTTCGACGACGAGGTCGAGAATGCGGTGGCGAGCAGCGTCTTGCAGCCGCGCAGGAAGCGCAGCGGCGGGACGCCGGCGAACACGCGGGCGAACGCCGTCAGCACCACGAACTGGTAGAACAACAGGCCGCCCATGGCGGTGACGAAGTACCAGCCGACGAGCTTCATCACGTCGATGCCGAGCTTGGCGGTGGCGGTGAACATCAGGCACGCGACGCCGATCGGCGCCAGCTCCATCGCCCAACCCAGCACCTTGAGGCACAGCTCGTAGACCGCTTCCAGGAACTCGCGCAGCACCCGCGTGCGTTCACCGGCGAGGCGCGTGGCGGCGGCACCGAGCAGCAGCGCGAAGAAGATCACGCCGAGCACCTTCTTGTTGTCGGCGGCGGCGCCGACCACGTTGTCGGGCACGATCTCGACGAAGGTCTGCAGCGAGAAGCCGGAGCCCTTCTGGCCTTCGCTGATCTTGTCGGCGGCGACCTTGGCGTATTCGGCCTGCACGCGCGCCGCCACTTCCGGCGACACCTGCCGCCCAGGTTGCACCGTGCTGACGAGCACGATGCCGAGCACTGCTGCGAACGCCGTGGTGCCGAGGAACCAAACCAGCGCCTTGCCGCCGAGTCGCCCCAAAGCCTGCACACTGCCGAGCCCCGCGACGCCGAGGAACAGCGAGCAGAACACGATCGGCACCACCACCATGAACAGGAGGCGCAAGAACAACTGACCGATCGGGTGCGCGACCTTGTCCGCCCACCACAGCAATTCTTCGTAAGCGACGCTGGTGGTGCCGATGGCGGGCGACCAAGCGAAGTTGCAGGCGATGCCGATGCCGGCGCCGAGCAACAGCCCGAGCATGATCTTCGTCGGCAGCGACATTCCAGCCTTCGACGGTGCTGCGGTTTCCATGCGTCGGTGGTTACGGATCCGGCGGCAAAGAGCAAGCGCGAGGCGGCGGGATTGGCGACGCCGCGTCAGCGCGCCTGGGCGAACACACGGCTCTTGCCGCCGCCTTCCGGCTGCACGACCACCTGCGCACCGATGCGTTCGGCGATGCCGTCGACGTGCGAAATCACGCCGACCTGGCAGCCGAGTGCCTGCAGCGAATCGAGCGCGCCAAGGGCCGTCTCCAGCGCCTGCGCGTCGAGCGTGCCGAACCCCTCGTCGAGGAACAGGGTCTCGACCCGCGACTTCGGCGCCGCCAACGTCGCCAGCGCCAACGCCAGCGCCAACGACACCAGGAACGTCTCGCCGCCCGACAGCGTCCACACGCTGCGCTGGCTTTCGCCGAGGTCGAGATCGACGACGACGAAGTCGAGTTCGCCGTCGAGATTGCGGCGCAACCGGTAGCGGCGCGCGAGCTCGGCGAGGCGGCGGTTCGCTTCGAGCAACAGCAGGTCGAGCGTCATCTCCTGCGCAAACCGCGCGAACTTGTCGCCGCCGCTGCTGCCGATCAACTCGTCGAGTGCGAGCCAGGTCGAGGTCGCCCGTTCGGCCGCGTGCAGGAGCGGCTGCAGCTCGGCGCGGTGCTTGCGGATCTGGTCGTCGGCGAACAGGCGCGAACGCACGTCCTGGCCGCGCGCTTCGACGAGATCGTGGTGCGCGCGCGCGTCGCGCAGGGCCTGCTCCGCATCGGCGGCATCGAGCGACGGTCGGTCGCGGTCTTCATGCGCCTTCCGTTGCTCTGCGCGCTCCTGCACGATCGTCCGGCAACGCACGACTTCGGCGGCGAGCTGCTGCAACGCCTGCGCCTCGTCGCCGAGCGCGTCGAGGCCGAGCTGGGCGGCAGCCACCACGTCCTCGATCGTGACGTTCGCCACCGCGAGTGCTTTGGCCAGTGCCTGCGCGGAGTGCGCGGCTTCCCGTTGCGTCCGGTCCGCCGTCGCCGTCGCCGCCAGGCTCGCGGCACCTGCGACCGCCAACGCTTGCGCGGCCGCCGCCAGCGCCTGGTGCTTGCCGTGCAACGAGCGCAACATCGTCGCCGCCCCCGTTTCCGCGCCGAGCAAGCGCAGCCCGGCGACGCCGTCGGCGAGCCCTTCGCAGGCGCCGGCGAGCCCCGCTTCGCCATCGCGCTGCCGCTGCTGCGCGGTCGCCGCGTCGCGCTGCGCGACTTCCAGCCGACTGCGCGCCTCTGCGCATCCCTGCTCCGCCGCACGGTGCCGCGCGACCGCTGCTTCCGTCGCCTTCAACGCGTCGCGCGCTTCTGCCAACGCAACCTGCAACGCTTCGACATGGGCATGCGCCGCCTGCTCGTCACTGGCGAGCACGGTCTCCGCTGCCTCGCAGGCGGCGAGTCGCTCGGCGCTCTGCGCGACGATCGCCGCGGGCTCGGCTGCTTCGGCGAATCCACCGAACGCCAGCAACGCCGCGTGGGCTGCCGTCGATCGCTCGGCCCCGACGCGGCGAGCTTCGAGTGCAGCCCCGAAGTTGGCATCGGCCCTGGCCGCCGCGCCGATCGCGGCGGCCTCCCGGGCGCGACACTGCGCCAACGTCGCCACCGCCACCGGCAACTCACCATCGTCGGCATGGCCAGCCGCCGGATGCGCTTCCGAACCGCACAGCGGGCATGGCTCCCCATCGACCAGGCGCGCGCGCAGCGGCGCGAGTCCGGCCTTGGTTTGCAGCGCTTCGGCGCGCAACACCGCCTGCGCTGTCGCCGTGGCCGCATCGCCGCGCGCCTTCGCCAGCACCGACTGCTGCGTCGTCGCCACTGCCGCGGCAGCCTGCGCCGCCGCCAGCGTGTCGGCTGCGGCCTGCCAGGCTTGAACCAGCGCCTGCACGCGTTCGGCGGTGCGGCGTTCGCCGGCCAATGCCCGTCGGCGCCGCGCCAACGCCTCGCCATCGAAGGCCCGCACGGCCGCCTGCGCCGCTTCGACGCTCGCCGCCGCCTTCGCGGCACGCGCCGCCGTGGGCGGCAGGGCCTTGGCCAACACCTGCACTTCGGCCGCCGCCGCCGTCACTTCGCGCTCCAACTCGGGAATGCGCGCCGCCGCCGCCGCCAGCGCAGCGACTGCCGCTTGCCACTGCCGCAGCAACGGCTCCCACTGCGGCAGGTCACGCACGAGGCCCGGCACGCTGGTTGGCGAACCGAACTTCGCGAACGCCGCCGCGAACGTCGCCGCCGCCGCATCGTGCCCAGCCGTCGCCGTCTGCGCGGCGCGCATCGCAGCCGCGAGTTCCTGGCGTGCGCGTTCGGCCACGTCCTGTGCCTGCGCTGCGACTTCCCAACGCGGCACTGCCTGCATTGCTCGCTGCAGCCGCTGCGAACGTTCCCGCCGCGGTTCAGCGGCATCGCTCGCCCGCACGGCCTGCTGCAGGGCCACCGTCGCCTCGCTCTCGCGCCGCCGATGCTGTTCGGCCGCGTGGTGCCAGTTGACGTAGGCGGTCGCCAACGTGGTCGCGACCTTGCAGACCTCGAGCTCGCCGTTCGTCGCCTGCAGCGTCGCCTCCAACCCTTCGCGTTGCTCGATCGGCAACGACGCGTGCGCATCCATCTGGCTGCGCAGCAGCTCGACTGCGTGCGCGCTGGCCCGCGCCCGCTCGTGCGCCGCCTTCGACAACCGGCGATAGACGTCGGCGCCCGTCAGCGTTTCCAGCAACCGCGCCCGTTCGTCGGGCCGCGCCCGCAGGAACGCCGCGAACTCACCCTGCGCCAACAACACCGAACGGCAGAACTGCGCGAAGTCGAGGCCGAGCCGCACCTGGATCGCCGCCAGCACTTCGGTGCGACTGCCGCCCGCGATCACCACATCGCGATCGAGGTCGCGCAGGCTCATCTCCTGCTGCTGCAATCGGCCCGAGCCTCGCCGCGCGCGCCGCACCGACCACGCCGCCCGATAGCGAACCCCATCGCGGCCGCGGAAGTCGACCTCGGCGCGCCCATCCTGCGCCTCGCGCCGCAACAGCGTACGCGGATCGCGTTCGCCGAGCCAATGCGACGGTTCGGTGGTGGCATCGCCGACCTTGACCGTGCTCTTGCCGGTCAGGCGCGGCGTGCGATCGAACAACGGCAGGCACAGCGCGTCGAGCAGCGTGCTCTTGCCAGCACCGACCGGTCCGGTGATCGCGAACAGGCCGACGTTCGCGAGCGGCCCATGCTCCAGATCGATCGCGAACGGGCGCGCCAGGCTGGCGAGGTTCTCGCCACGGATCGCGAGGATCTTCACGCGGGCCCTCCGTGCTGCACTTCGTCGAGCAGCTCGCGGAACGCCGCCAGCATCGGCTCCGGCACCGGGCCCGCATGCGCCTTCGCGTAGCAGCGCGCGAACACTTCCTCCGGCTGCAGCGACAGCAACTCGGCCGGTCGCTCGCCCGCGAAGGCGGCGTCGTCGCCGCGCGGCGACACGTCGCTCGCGATCTCGATGCGCACGAGCCGCACGTTGCGATCGGCGAGCACGCGCGCGATGCGTTCGGCCAACTGCGGCGACGGCAGCGGCATGCTCACGGCGAACTCGACCAGGGGCCGCAGGTCCTCCGGCATGGTGGCATCACGGGCCGGCAGCGCAGCGGCGGCGGCGAGCGCCTCCTCGGGCGACGACGCGCCGTGTTCGGGCACGCGCAGCATCGGCACGAACCGCGGCACGCGCAGTTGCCACACCTTCTCGCGGGCGCCTTCGACGAAGTCGGCGAACACGACGTGGTGCGGATGCAGTCGCTCGGGCAACGACAGCGGAATCGGCGACCCCGAGTAGCGCACGTGCTCACGACCGGCCAGCGGCTGCGGCCGGTGCAGGTGGCCAAGCGCCACGTAGGCGCAGTCGTCGGGAAACAGGTCGATCGGCAACGCGTGCTGGTTGCCGCCGAGCACCTTGCGCTCGCTCAGCTCACTCAGCGCGCCACCGACGAGGTAGCCGTGCGCCATCGCCACCAGCGCCTGGCCGGGCTGCTGCAGCGCGCGCGCGGCGGCGAACAGCTCGGAGTGCAGCGCACGCATGCCGTCGATCAGCGGGTCGCCGACGGCTGCCCCGTCGGCCGCCACCGCGGGCCCTGGGCGCGGCAGCACGTAGTCACCGTTCGCGACCACCGGCGCATCCGTGCCCGCCGCGTTCGTCGGCGACTGCGGCACCAGCGCCAGCACGTCGCTCGCGCGCAGGAACGGGATCGCAACGCACACGGCGCGCACCATGCCCGCGGCATCGCGCAGCGGCACCAGCAGATCGTCGCACTGCAGGCGACCGTCGGGACCACGTTCCAATGCCCCGACCACGCGCACGTCGAACGCCGCCAGCAACTCGCGCGGCGCCACCAGGCGGGCGGCGCTGTCGTGGTTGCCGGCGATGACGACGACCTGCACCGACGGTCGCGCCTGCTTCAGTTCACCGAGGAAGCGAAACCACGTGCGCAGCGCCGACGGCGGCGGATTGGCCGAATCGAACACGTCGCCCGCGAGCAGCAGCGCATCGACGTGCCGTTCGACCACGGTCTGCACGAGCCACCGCAGGAACAACTCGTGCTCCGCCTGCCGCGAATGGTCGCGCAGCGTGTGTCCGAGATGCCAGTCCGCGGTGTGGAGGATGCGCATGGAAGCGCGTCGCGCCGACTCCGGCAGCGACGCCCCGCAGCATGCCACGCGGCCCCGTTCGCGTCGCGTCAGTCGCGTCAGTTCGTGATGACGATGCGAACGAAGTCGGTGAAGGCGAGGCCGAGCGGGTTGGGCACCGCACCGCTGTCGAGGATCACTGCCTGCGAGAACATCTGGAAGCCCGGCAACGTCGTCGGCGGGATCGGGATCGCGATGCCGCCCAAGCCGGCCACGACCGGGCCGAGGCCGACCTCACTCGACGTGTGCAGCAGGCAACCAGGCGCGCCGATCGGCGCCAGGTCGAAAGGCAGCGGCAGCGGGCCGTAGGTCTCGGCCGACAGCCCGAGGAACACGACCGCCAGCATCGGCGAGGTGCCCGCTTCGACGTCGAGGACCAGCGTGTTGCCAACCGCCGACGAACCGGACCAGGTCATGCGCCGTGTGCTGCCATTGCCGTCGGCACACGCCGCGCCGCCGCGCACGACGCCGGTGTCGATGACCTGGAAACCCTTCGCGAACTGCGTGCCGATGCAAGGGCCGACGAGGGTCGCGCCACCGGTCACCGGATTGAACACGTAGAGCGAGTCGGTGGAGGTGTTGACGCCGTACCACGTGCCATCCGACGCGATGTCGAGGCCCTGGATGTTGTTGATGCCCGAGAACAGCACCGTGGTCGCGGCGGTGTTCTTGTCGATCTGGACCACCGTGCCGGTGGTGAAGTCGATGCCGATCAACCGGCCGCGCGCATCCACGCTCAGGGCAGTGATCAGGTACGTCGTCGTCGTCGTGCCGACCAACGTGAAGACGCCGGTCGTCGGGTCGATGCGATACAGCGTGTCGTTCTGGTTCGCGGCGAAGAAGTTCTGCGTGGTCGGGTCCCACGCCAGGCCCTGCCAACCGGTGATCGGGCTCGGCCAGGCGACGGTCCAGGCGCCCGTGGTCAGGTCGAGCGTGCCCAGACCGCCGGCGCCGAGATCGAGCGTCCACAACTGCTTCGTGTCTTCGCGCCAGGCGAGGTCGGCGCACGTGGCCGGGCCAGGCAGCACACTGCCGATCAGCGTCACCGCACCCGTCGCGAGATCGACGCTGAACAACTGGTCGAGCGTGGTGTCGACGAGGACAGCGGCCTGTTGGGCAGCGACGAATCCCGAGGAAGAGAGGACGAGAGCAGCGAGTAGTGCTTTGGACATGGCGGCAGGATCGTCGCGCGTCCTACCAACTGCGCAATGAGGGGAGCCGTCGTACGCACGTACCAATCCCGCATGCGGATCCGCGCTACACCGCATCCGCACGCTGTCGCCAGATCCGACTATCCATGCAGTGACGGTGCGAAGGATGATCCGCCCGGGATCCGGGCACGACTGCTCGCCCTGCCCCTGCCGACCCATGCGCCATTCCACTGCGACGCTGTTCACGTTCCTGCTGGCCGCCTGCACGACTTCGCTGGCGCCGATTCCCGACCATGCCGACGACCGCCGCCTGCTCGCCGACGTGCGCGCCGCGGTCGCCGAACTCGGCCCCGGTGCGCGCGCCGCGGTGTGGCTCGGCCGGCCCGGGCAGCCGCCGACGTTCGCCTGGAACGTCGACGCGACGATGCCGTGCGCTTCCGCGATCAAGGCGGCCTACCTCGTCGAGCTGTTCGCCGCGCGCGCCGGCGCCCTCGATGCGCCGCTGCCGGGCGCCGATGCCGTGCTCGCCGACGACACCCACTTCGCCATCGCGCACTTCACACCCGCCCAACGCGCGACGGCGCGCGCAGCCCTTGGCGGTGCGACGACACGCCGCATCGCCGAAGCCATGATCTCGGGCAAGGGCGTCGACAATCCGACCTACAACATCGCCGCCAACCTCGTCACCGCGTTCTTCGGTGGACCCGCCGGCCTGCAGACCCTGCTGCATGCGCGCACGCCCGAAGCGGCCGGCATGCACGTTCGCCGATACATGATCCGCAGCCGCACCGAGAACGGCGACAACGACGCCACCGCGCGCGCGCTGGCCACGGTGCATGGCGGCCTGGCCGCAGGCCACGTGCCCGGCCTCGCCAAAGCCGAACTGCAGGCCTGCCGCGACGTGATGCAGCAACCCGCCGATGCCGCCGGCCGCGCCCGCTTCGCGAAGGGTGGCGCCCTCGACAGCGAACCGGTGACGCGCGTGGCCGCCGGCTGGTGCGAGACGCCGGAAGGCCCCATCGTGCACGTCGTGATGCTGGCGCAGGACGGCGTCCCTGCAGCCGAACTCAGCGCGGCCGGCACCCGCCTCGGCGCCGCCGCCCGCCGCATCGAACGCATGCTGCTCGCCCCGCGGTGAGATTCTGCGGGTGGGAACGCTGCGACGTCCCCGTTACTCACGGGCCGGCCAAACCCGGCCGCACACCGATGGCCACCCACCTGCTGCGTTCGTTCCCGATCCTCGCGTTCGCGACCGCCGTTGCTGCGCAAACGCAGAACGTGCTGCTGGTCGTCGCCGACGACGTCGGCGTCGATTCGGTGGCCTGCTACGGGCTCGGCAGTGATCCCGCCCCGACGCCGACCATCGATGCGTTGGCCGCCGCCGGCGTGCGCTTCACCAATGCCCAGGCCTGCCCGCTGTGTTCGCCGACGCGCGCGTCGCTCCTGACCGGTCGCCACGGCTTCCGCACGGGGGTGGGCTTCGCGCTCGGCGGCTCCGCCAACGGCCTCGCCGCGAGTGAAGTGACCCTGCCCGAAACCCTGGCGCCCTTCGGCATCCAGACCGCGCTGTTCGGCAAATGGCACCTCGGCAACGATCTCGGCCCGCTGACGCCGACCGCCGATGGCTTTGGCACGTTCACCGGTTCGCTGGGGGGCGCGGTCAGCAACTACTACTCGTGGCCCAAGGTCGAGAACGGCACGACGTCGACGTCGACGGTCTACGCCACCACCGACGTGGTCGACGAAGCGCTGACGTTCGTCGCGCAGACCAGCCAGCCCTGGTTCGTGATGCTGAGCTTCAACTCCGGCCACACGCCGCTGCACGCGCCGCCGGCCGGCTTGCACACCCAGAACCTCGCGGGCCTGAGCCCGGCGACCTCGCCGGTGCCGTTCTTCAAGGCAATGGTCCAAGCGATGGACAGCGAGCTCGGCCGCTTCCTCGCCACGATTCCGCCGGCGGTGCGCGCCAACACCAACATCGTGTTTCTCGGCGACAACGGCACGTCGTCGGGAGTCGTGCTGCCGCCGTTCAACCCACAACGCAGCAAGGGCACCGTCTACCAGGGCGGCGTCAAGGTGCCGATGATCGTCGCCGGCCCCGCGGTCGGCGGCGCGCCGCGCACCGAAGCGGGCCTCGTGCACGTCGTCGACCTGTTCGCGACGCTGGCGTCGCTGCAGGGCGTGAACTCGCTCGCTGCCGTGCCCGCCGGCGTGCCCGTCGATGCGGTCAACGCGACCTCGCTGCTCGCCGCCGCGGGCCAGCCGCCGGTGCGCCAGTACTCGTACTCGCAGGAGTTCACCGGCAGCGTCGCGATGGCTGTCAGCGGCGACTCGGAGATGATCCGCGATGCGCAATACTCGCTGCTGCGGTTCGTGCGGCCGAACCTGACCGTGCGCGAAGAGCTCTACGACCTCGCCGCCGACCCGTTCGAGACCACCGACCTGCTGCTGGCGCCGACACCCACCACGACCGCCGCGTGGACCCGCTTGAAGCGCGAACTGGCGAAGGTGCGCGGCTACGCGTTCACCGCGGCCTACGGCGCCGGTTGCAGCGGCGGCGGCATCACGCCGACGCTGGTCGCGAACGGTGCCACGAGCCCGACGATCGGCACCACGTGGATGCTGACCGTTCAGGACCTGTCCGCGAGCGTGCTGCTGACGATCGGCGCCGTCGGCTTCCAGAACACGACGTGGAACGGCCTGCCGTTGCCGTTCGACCTGAGCGCGTTCGGCATGACCGGCTGCACGCTGCTGACGGACCTGGCGCTCACCTCGGCGCTGACGCAGGTGGCGCTGACCGCAGCGATGCCGATCACGCTGCCGAACACGCCTGCGATCGTCGGTGCGCAGCTGTTCACGCAGGCGTTCCCGCTGCTGGCAGGCGCCAATCCCGCCGGCATCCTGGCGACGGGCGCCGTCGAAGCGGTTGTCGGCGGCTGACCGGCGCGTGGTGCGCGCGCCGGGTTCGAATCCGCGCAACCCGGCGCTGCAACGCCAAATCCCGCGCGCTACCGTCCGCGTGTGCCCCCGCTCTGCTTCGTGACCGGAGCCTCCGGCTTCGTCGGCCAACACCTCATTCCGCGCCTGGCCCGCGCCCATCGCCTGCGCCTGTTGCTACGCCCGGGCCAGCAGCCGCCGGAGTTCGCCGCCATCGAGCACGAACGCGTCGACGGCCGGCTCGACGATCTCGGCGCCCTTGCGCGTGGTTGCCGCGGCGCCGACGTCGTCGTCCACCTCGGCGCCCTGGTGTCGTTCCGGCCCGAGGACCGCGCCGCAATGTTCGCGGTGAATGCGGCGGCCACCGCCAACCTCGCCGCCGCGGCCACCGCGGCCGGCGTGCAACGCTTCCTGCACTGCTCCACCATTTCGGCGATCGCGTGGCGCGCGACGCCGACGGTCGTCGACGAAAGCGCTCCCTTCAACTTCGTCCCGCTGGGCGTCGGCTATTGCGACAGCAAGTTCGCGGCCGAACGTGCGGTGCTCGAACAGTGCCGGCGCGGGCTCGACGCGGTGATCGTGAACCCGCCGTCGATGTACGGCGCCGGCGACCGCCGCAAAGGCGATGGCTCGCTGCTCGGCGCCGTTTTCGCTGGCAAAGTGAAGTGGTCGCCGCCCGGTGGCCTCAACGTCGCCAACGTCGAGGACGTCTGCGACGGCATGCTGTTGGCGTTGGCCCGCGGTCGCCGCGGCGAACGTTATGTGCTCGGCGGTGAGAACCTCACGGGCGCCGAGCTGATGCAGCGCATCGCGCGCATCGTCGGCGGCAAGGCCCCGGCGCGCGTTGCCCCCATGCGACTGCTGGCGGCGGCGGCCCGCGTGCTGCAATGGAAGGAGCGCTTGTTCGGCAGCCGGCCGCCGCTGACCAGCGAGATCCTGCGCCTCGCGGCACGCTTCCAGTGGTTCTCGAGCGACAAGGCCGCGCGCGAACTGGGTTGGCGCGCCGGCAGCGTCGATGCCGGCATTGCCGCCGCGTGGCGCGAGCTGCAGGCGCGCTGACGCTGCAGAAGTTTTCGCGCCCGACTGCGACCGCTGGCGAACCCGGTTCCCTATGGCGATGTGGCGAACGCATTGCGGGTCGTGCGCCGCCACTTCTGGTCGACCCGCTCGGGTGCAAGCCACCCATCGCAGAAGGAGAGTCGTCATGAACTGGAACCTGAGCACCTTCGTCGCCCCGCTGTTCCTCGCCGTGTCCGCCGTCGCGCAGAACTGCGCGCACACCGAAGCGGTGCAGGTGCGCGAACCGAATCCTGTGCGCTACGGCGCCGTGGTCAGCTGCAGCGGGCTGAGCCTCGTCATCGATGGGATTGCCCTGCAGTTGAACACCGGCTGCCCGCTGTTCGTCGAGATCTACCCCGACACCTACAGCTTGACCAAGCTCACCACCGCGGACACCGAAGCGGTGCTGGACCAGCACCAGTCCATCACCACGCACTTCTTCCGATGCAATGTGAGCTACCTCATCTTCATCCCGATCAGTTCGACCTGCGAGTGGAAGTCCACCACGCTGCGCCCGGGCCGCGACCTGAAGCAAACGGTGGCCTGCGACGCCCTGGTGGGCGGCTGATACCCCCGGTGTCGCACTAGGAAAGAGGGGCCGCGTCGCGATGGCGTGGCCCCTCCAACCCAGAGGATCTCATGCACAAGAACACCTGGTGGCGTTCCCCACTCGCGTTGCCGTCAGCCCTGTTGGCCGCGGCACTCTTCATCTTCCTTGCCTGCTTCGGCTGGCAGATGGCCAGCCCCGACACCCCCACCCAGGCGCCGAGCGCCCCCGGCGACACGGCCCCCGCATCCAGGGCAACGGCGGCCGAGGCCAGCGCCGAAGCACCGCGCAACGCAGCTCCCCTCCCGGCAACGGCGGCGGCTCCCGCGCCGACGTTCGAAGAACGCATCGACGAATTGGTCCGGCTCGGCCAGCAAACCGCCGCCTTCGCGGCGCAGGACGACCCTGACGCAGCCACCGAGTCGGACCGGATCGCCCGTGCCCGGTTCACCGAACTGATGGAGCGATTCCAGGACGCCGGCGAACGCGGGCTCGGCATGGTGGCGACCCTGCACGATGCCAAGGAACCCGAAACCCACGGCCGCAAGATCGTGTTGCAGCTGGTCGTGTTCACCGAGTGCGAGCGCCGCAACGCGGCAGCTGCCACGCTGAAGAACCGGGCTCGTCTCGACCCGTTCGTGCAGTCGATCCTCGATTCGCTGCCGATGCACGAAGCGGCGACCGCCGTCGGCGCCTTCGCGTTGGTGCAGCGACCCTTCCTGCGGGCTTGCCACGAACCGGGCGTGCTGGGCCTCGTGCAGCTCGCCGCCGAGGAGCGCTTCTCCCGCGAGGTCGCCACCAGGCTGCTGCTGACGCTCTGGGACAACATGCAACTCGCCGGCGAACGCACGTCCGACGAGCTGTCGCGCCTGGCCTTGCTGCATCTCGAACACGGCGATCCGAGCCAGCGAACCGCGGCCTATCGCCAACTGCTGAAGGATGAACGCTACCGGAACCTCGTGCTCGCCTGGCTCCGCGAGAAGAACGACCAGGGAGTGGCGCACGAACTCGCCAACCTCGCCGCCAACGAACTGCCGCCCAAGGACGCCATCGCGTTGCTGCGCGAACTGAGCCCGGTGCTGTCCGACCAGGCGACTGCCTTCCTGACGCTCGCCTTTCGCGACGGCAACACCGTCGCCGACGGCTATCGCGAACTGCTGGCGGCGAACACCCACCCGACCTTGCGCCGCGACATGATCATCGGCGCCGGCATGCCGAACACGCCGCTCGCGCTCGAGCTCTCGCTGTTCGCGCTGGAGAACGACCCAGCCGTGGAAGTCCGCGTGCACGCCGTGATGAGCCTGTCCGGGCGCACCGACGCGGAGGTCGGCGAACGGGCGATCCAACGGGCCCTGGACGATCCGGCGATCGCCAACGACCCGGTCCGGGTCGGCGAAATGGTGTTCGCGCTGCAGAACCTCGAAGCGCGTGGCCACACCAACGCGGTCGATCGGCTCGGCCAGCGACTGCAGTCCATGACGATGCTGTCGCAGTCGAAGGAACTGCTGGCGCGCATTCTTTCGCGCAGCCTGCCAGGCGGACTGCCCTCCGGAAGACCCGGGGGTCCGCCGCGCTGAGTCGCGACTACTTCTTCTTCTCGACGTGCTTCGTGTGCTTGCGCACGCGCGGCGAGTACTTCATGAGCTCCAGCTTGTTCGTGCCGGGCTTCTTCATGAGGGTGTAGTTGCGGTCACCGGTCTCTTCACAGACCAGAAAGACGACCTCTTTCTTCTTCTTCTGCTTGGCCATGGCTGCTTCGGGCGGCCGGGGGCCGCGTTTCTAGGGCGGGGGAGAGTAGCGAAGGCCACCGCCTGTGCAAGAGTCTGCACCGCACCCCTGCGCCCTTCCCTTGCCGCGGCCGTCGCCGAAACGCCCGGACCGGGCTCGCAAGCTCAGTATTCGAGCCGCAACACCGGCATCTGGCCGACGAACGCGGGCCACGGCGACGTCGTCGAGCCCGCCGGGAAGAAGATCGAATTGCAGTGGTTGCTGACCCCCGCCGTGCCGACCACCAGCACCAGCCCGTTGCTCACGGACAGTGGCAGCACCGGCCGGCTCAGGTCGATCCAGGCCGCCTGCACGCCCAGCCGCAACCCCAGCGAGGCCGAACCCGGCAACAGGAACGACGTCGCCCAGCGACCATTCGCATCCGTGGTGCCAAACCACGACACGTCGAGCGGCGCCCACGTGTGGCAGCCCGCCATCCCCGGATCCACGATGCCGAGCGACCCGCCATACCCGAGATACCCAGGCCCCGGCGGCCGCGTCTCCGGGTCGAGTCCGACCCAGGCCAGCATGTAGTTCCCGGCCGAAGGCGGCGCGCCCGTGACTTCGAATGGCGCCGTTGTGCCCGCGGTCGGCCCGTTCGTGCCCGTCCACCGCAGCCGCACCGGCTCCGGCCTTGTCGTGCAGCTGCCATCGCCGACCACTGCGACGAAACCCGTGTCGGCCCCGCTCTGGAACCACACGGCATCGACCCAGTGCTCCGTGCTGATCTGCAGCGGGGCGTTCCCGGTCTCGAACTCGAGGAAGAGCATGCCAGCCACGACCGGCAACGGCGTGCTGAACACCACGTGCACCAGATCCGGCCCGACCACCGTCAGTGGCCCAGGAGCTGGCACTGCCGCCGTCGTCACCGGGGCTGGCCCGAACACCGTGACCACGTTCGTGGGCCGATTCTGCGTGATGCTGCCGACCATCTGCGCGGCGGCAAACGGCAGGAACCCGGCCCGCACCGTCAGCGTGCGCGTGATCGGGGCATAGGCGACGTCGCCGAACAACGTGGGGCGCCGCATCCACAGCCCCGTGATCGTCTGGCCGACGAAGTTCGGGGGCAGCAGCACCGCATCGACGAAGACCTGCAGCGTGCCATGGCTCCACCGCAGCGGCATCGCCACCGCCGCATTGCCCGGCAGCGTGGCGCTGATCGGCGGCACCACCGCCGACGACTGCGCGGTCACTGCCGTCGCCACGAGGAGGAACGGAAACAGGACCCGAAGGATGCGCATCTGCATGAAGTTCCTTTGCCGAACTGCCGGTGGCATCGGCATTCCTTGGCCCGCCACCCAAGCAACGCCGGGCGACTTCGGGATCGGCGTGCGGAGGCGCGACTTCGGCGGCTCGCGGCCAGCGGCGCAGCCCGCGCCGGGCGCGCCAGAAAAGAGAAAGGGCCCGGTTCCCCAACCGGGCCCTTCCATGGGGTCGTCCGCGGACTCGACTCCCTGCTTCCCTGTTCCTGCACTGGTATCGGCAGTTCGAGCTGCCGACCTGAGCCCTGCAGCAAGTGCCGTTCCTCGCCGCCACCGTTGCACCGGCCAGCCGGGCGGCGACCATGCGGACCTTCTGCGAGTTGTGCCCACGCCCCGGCCTCGATGACCACGCCGCCAACCAGCCCAACCGTTACGATCGTGACCGGAGCCAGCCGTGGCATCGGCAAAGCGATCGCGAACACTCTCGCCGCCGCCGGCCACCACCTGCTGCTGGTCGCACGCGACGCTGAGGCGCTGGCAGCCACCGCGACCCCGCTGCGCAGCGCCGGCCACACGGTGGCGACGTTCGCGGCCGACCTGCGCGACCCCGCCGCCATCGAAGCGGTCGTTACGCACGCGGAACGGCAACTCGGTCCGATCACTGCGGTGGTCAACAACGCCGGCACCGCGCCGTCCGACAAGGTCGAGAACACCACCACTGCGATGGTGCAGGAGACGTTCGCGCTGCACGTCGCCGCGCCGCTCGCGTTCGCCCGCCTCTGCACTCCCGCGATGAAGAAGCGCGGCCACGGCGCGCTGCTGCACCTGGCGTCGACGGCAGGCCTGCGCGGGTATCCGTTCACGTCGGCCTACACCGCCGCCAAGCACGGCATGGTCGGCCTGTCGCGCGCGCTGCACGCCGAACTGAGCACCGCCGGCGTTCGCGTCTATGCGCTCTGCCCCGGCTTCGTCGACAGCGACATCACGCGCGGTGCCGCCGCCGCGATCGCCGCGCGTGGCAAGACCACGGCCGCCGAGGCGCACGCGCGCATGGGCAAGCAGAATCGCATCGGCCGCATGCACACGCCCGACGAAGTCGCTGCCGCCGCCGCCTTCCTGCTGCGCACGCTGCCAACCGGCTGCGTCTACGAGCTCGACCGCGAGCCAGCGGCCTTCGTCGACACACCCGCCTGACCCCGGATTCCGCCATGAGCCAATACGACTTCCGTTTCGAACGCGGCAGCGACGGTGTCGCCGTCCTGACGTTCGATCGCCCCGAAACGCTCAACTCGCTGACGTTCGCGATCTACGGCCAGCTCGAGCGGCTGTTCCACGATCTCGACGACGACGATTCGGTGAAGGTCGTCGTGCTCACCGGCCACGGCCGTGGCTTCTGCAGCGGCGGCAGCGTCGAGGACATCATCGGGCCGCTGCTCGAGAGCGAACTCGACGGCACGCTGGCGTTCACGCGCATGACCGGCGCCGTGGTGCGCAACATGCTGCGCCTGCAAAAGCCGATCATCGCCGCGGTCAACCGCATCGCCGCCGGCGCGGGCTCGGTGCTCGCACTCGCCAGCGATCTGCGGGTGATGAGCGAGCAGGCGAAGTTCGCCTTCCTGTTCACCAAGGTCGGGCTCACCGGCGCCGACATGGGCGCCGCGTGGCTGTTGCCGAAGATCGTCGGCACCGGTCGCGCGATGGAACTGCTGATGCTCGGCGACAAGGTCACCGCCGACGAAGCGTTCCGCATCGGCCTCGCCAACCGCGTCGTGCCCGCCGACCAGGTGCTGACGGAAGCGCTGGCGCTGGCGCGCCGCCTCGCCGCCGGCCCGGGCCTCGCGCTCGCGATGACGAAGAAGATGGTGTGGCACGAGTGGCCGATGGACCTCGATGCCGCGATCGAGCAGGAAGCCCAGGCGCAGGCGCTGTTGCTGCGCGCGCACGACCATCGCGAGTTCTACAAAGCCTGGATGGAAAAGCGCGAACCCCGCTTTCTCGGCCGCTGAAGCCATCGCGAGCCCGCTTCCTGAACCACTCCACCGACCACCTGCGATCGCATGAACCCTGAGCTCTGGCTGCCTGACAGCGACCTCGATCCGGCGCACCGCGAATTCGCGCAGCGCATCCGCGCCTTCGCCCAAGAGAAGCTGGCGCCGCACGCGCGCGCGATCGACGAGCAGCGCACGTTCCGGCGCGAGATGGTGCGGGACCTCGCGACGGCGGGCATTCTCGGCGGGCCATTGCCGAAGCAACTCGGGGGCTCCGGCTGGTCGCCGCTGCAACTCGCCATCGCGCACGAAGAACTCGGCGCCGTGTGCGGCAACGCGCGCGGCTTTTGCGCCGTGCAGACCGGCCTCGTCGCGCAGTGCATCGCGAAGTACGGCACCGAGGCACAACAACAGCGCTGGGTCGGACCGCTGGTGCGCGGCGAAGCGATCGGCTGCTTCGCGTTGACCGAGCCCGATGCCGGCAGCGACGTCGCCGCGCTGCGCACCGTCGCCGAACAGAAACCCGACGGCACCTTCCGCGTGCGCGGCCAGAAGCACTGGATCACCAACGGTGGCGTCGCCGACGTGATGATCGTGTTCGCCAGCACCGACCTCACGCTCGGCCGCGCCGGCATCACCGCGTTCCTCGTCGACACGCAACGGCCCGGTCTGCGCCGCGAACCGATGCCTGGCATCGAACTCGGCCATCGCGGCAGCGACCACGCGGTGCTGACGTTCGACGGCTTTGCGACCGCCGCCGCCGAAATGCTCGGCGCAACGGGCAAGGGCTTCGGCGTCGCCATGGGCGGCCTCGCCGCGGGGCGACTGTCGGTTGCCGCAGGTGCGGTCGGCATCCATCGCGCGGCGTTGGCGGAAGCAGTGCAGTTCACGACCGGCCGGCAGCAGTTCGGGCAACCGCTGGCGCAGTTCCAGATGGTGCAGGAACGGCTCGCCGACGTGCTCACGTCGCTGCATGCCAGCCGCTGCCTCGTGCAACGCTGCGCGCGCCGCCGCGCGGACGGCAGCGAGACGCATGCCGACGTGGCGATGGCGAAACTGCAGGCGACCGAAGCGGCGGCACAGGCCACCGAAACGGCCGTCATGCTGCACGGGGCGCGCGGCTACTCGTCGGCGTTCCCGGTGGAGCGGCTGTGGCGCGACATCCAGGCGCTGCGCATCTACGAAGGCACGTCGATGATCCAGAAGACGATCCTGGCGCGCATGCTCACCAGCGACTGAGCTGTGCTACGGCGACGGTGCTGCGACTGCCGGTGCCGCCCGCGGCGCGCGCGCGGCAGGAACCCCGACCCACGCGAGGCCGACGACGAGCCACGCGACGCCGAGGTGATGGCACAGCAGGCGCGGCATGGTCGCGCGCATGTGGCTCGCGAGGTCGTCGAAGGGCGCCAACAGGAACGGCAGGGCGACGACGACCACCATGCAGGCTAGCCAGCGCAGAGGCTCGCGCGTGAGACCGTTGCGCGCGCACACGGCGACGACCACCACCAACACGAAGGCGATCCCGAACCTGCCGCGCAGCCACGCCCAATTCGCGACGCCGCCGAGAATCTGCGGCGCCAGCGTCAGCCGTTCGAGCAGTCGCGCGGGACTCTGCAGATAGCCGGCGAACACGCCGCCGCCGACTTCGAAGTGCTGCAGCAGGAAGGGCACGCCGACGGCGGCGACGACCACCACCGCGACCAGCGTGATGCCCTTGGCGCGCCGGCTCGCCAGCAGGCGATGCGACACGACGACGGCAACACCGACCATCGCGACCACGAGCGGGATCGACCACGCGAACGAACCGCGGCCGAGACTCTGCAGGTCGCGCTGCAGCACGAGCCACAGCGTCATCGCGATCGCCCATCCCGCCGTCGCCGACAGCACCACGCGGCGCTCGCGGCCAAGCCACGCGAGCATCACCACCACGGACGCGTACAGGCCGCCTTCCGGCTTCGTCCAGGTGAGCAGCGCGATCCCGACGACGACGAGCAGGCGATCCTTCAGGACGAGGCCGCTGACGCTGGCGGTGACCGCCAACGACAACAGCGCTTCGGCATATCCCGAGTCCACGCCGCCTCCACCCGGGCTCAGCACCATCGGCGTGAGCGCAAAGCCGACCGCCGCGATCGCCGCCGCGCGAACGCCGGCGCCGACGCGACGCAGGACCGTGAACAGCAGCGTGCAGTGCACGACGAACACGAGCGGGAACAGCACGCGGCCGCAGCCGGCCAGCCGTTCGATCGCCGCCACCAGCACCGGTTGCAGCAGCGGGTAGTCCCGGCTGTGCAGATAGACGCCGGCGTCGCGGAACGCAGTCTGTTCGAGCGTCATGCGCGCCGCCAACAGCGCCGACTTCGGATCCCACATCGCCGCCCCGTCCCACGTGCGCGACGCGGTCGCCAGCGCGCCCCAGGTGAGCAGCACCGCGACGCCGACGAGCAGCGTCGCTGCTGCCAGGAGCCACAGGGAATCGCCGGCCATCGGCGTTGGCGTTGGCGTTGGGGCTGGCGCCTTGGCTCGCCGCCACCACTGCAGACCGATGGCAAGCGCGATGGCCGCTGGCAGCACGAAGGTGGAGACCTCTCCATGCCCGAGGAACACGACGAGCGCCGCAAACCCGACGAGCACGAACGTCGTGAGCGCGACTTCCGCCGCTCGGCCGAGCCAGTTCTCGAGGGCGGAGGTCACCGCACCTCGATGCGAAGGTCTGTCTCGCTGGCGACGAGCACCACGGTGCCCGACCGCCCACCGTAGCTGCCCTTTGCCACCGTCCGCCCGGCATACGACGCCTCGGTGACGGCACACGCCGTCGTCGCCACCAGCAGTCGAGGTGCCAGCGCACACGCCGCGAACTCGATCGGGCCGCGCACACCACCTTCATGGAGAACCACGGCATCGGGTGCCGTGTTGTCGCGCAGCCACACGAGTGCTTTACCGCCCTGGAGCTTCGCGGTCGCGAGCTGCCAGACACCGGCTCCCGCAGCCCGGTAGCCAGCGATCTCATCCTGGCGATCGACGACCATGCGCGGCAGGCGCACGAGCCCCCACACGACGTGGATCCCGGCCAGCACCAGGAGCACGCGGGAGACCGCCGGCCATCTCAATGCGACACCCACGCCGGCCTCTTACTGGCCCGCGACGAGGCACGCAAGCAACGCGTCGAAGGCCGGCTCGCGAACGCGTGCGCGACTCAGCGATTCTCCGGACGCGTGTTCGAGAACACGATCGTCACCACCGCTTCATCTTCCCAATTGCCGACGGTGCGGCCGGCAACCGGCTTCTGCCGCCGTTGCCCGACTTCGACCATGCCGTCGCGGACTTGCGGGTTCTTGCGCACCACGCGCTCGATCGCCTTCAACCGCTCGAAGCACAGGTCGATCGACGTGATGACACCCCCGCGCGGGTTCTTGCCGATCGGCACCTCCGGCGCGCGGACCAGCACCCGGATGTCCGAAGTGAACGTCAGCGAAGTGTCGATCGTCTTGTCGAGCCAGCCCTGCACCGAGCTCTTGATCGGGAACGGCTGCCCCGGCTCGAAGAAATCCGACATCGGCGCCGTCATCGACACCGAATCGTCGGTCTGGATGATCTCGAGCGACTTGCCGGCGATCTCTTCGTAGTCCGGCAGGACGTCCTTCAAGAACTCGCGCATTTCGCCGTCTTGCGCCGTGATCAGCGGGGCAGGCACCGCGACGTCGCCACCGCCGGCCTGCTGGTTGAAGATGCCGGTGTCCTTGGTCTTGCCTTCGCCCGCGATGTTGAATGCGAACTGGATCGACTTCTTCAGCTTCTTCAGCTTCTCGAGGTCCTGCACACCCATCGCGTAGAGCACGACGAACAGGGCGAACAGGAGCGTCATCATGTCCGCGAAGCTGATGACCCAGCGTTCGTGGTTGACGTGCTCTTCGTGTTTGTGCTTTTTGCCCATCGCACTTCTTCCTGGTCAGTGGCGAGAACTCAGTGCTTCTTGTCGTGCGCGGCGCCGTGGGCACCGAGGTAGACCTTCAACTTGCTGCGCAGGGCGCCCGGCGCGACACCGGACTGGATGCCGACGACGCCCTCGAGCACCATGTTCTTCAGCAACTGGTCGTGTTCGATGTGGCGCTTGAGCTTGAACGACATCGGCAGGCACACGACGTTCGCGTAACCGACGCCGTAGACCGTCGCGACGAACGCGACGGCGATGCCGGGGCCGATCAGCGCCGGCTGGTCGAGCACACTCATCACGTGCATCAGACCCAGCACGGCGCCGAGCACGCCGACCGTCGGCGCCAAAGCACCCCAGGTCTCCCAGAACTTCATGCCCGCCTTGTCGTCTTCCTCGGCGATGTGCATGTCGACTTCGACCGTCTCGCGGATCGCTTCGGCCGAGCTGCCGTCGATCGCCAGCGTGAGGCACTTCACCAGGAACGGGTCGCCCTGACCGCTGTTGGCGTACGTCTCGAGCGCGAGCAGGCCTTCACGACGCGCCAGGTTGGCGAGTTCGAGGATCTTCTCCATCAGCCCGTGGAAGTCGTACTTGCCCGGCATGGCCCACTTCTTCAGGGCCTTCATCGCGAACCCCATGTCGGACGGCAGCGTCGCCACCATGGTGGCGCCGAGCGAGCCGATGATCACGATCATGAACGCGGTGACCTGCAGCAAGTCGCTGGGGTGACCACCTTCGAGGATCATGCCGCCGATGATCCCGACGAAGGCGACGACGAGGCCGAGAATGCTGAAGAGGTCCATTGCCGCGGTGCTGTTCCAGGCGCCGAACTCGACTGCGCCACTCGGATGATGGGCGATCCGGCGGCGCGCTTGAGCGCCTTGCCGCGTTTCCCGCCATGAGTCCCGGGCTGTCGCGAAACCCAGCAGCGCCGGCTCAGCGTGCCCGATCGCGACGACCGTCCATCAGCCCGATGCGATGGCGTTTCAGGCGCAACAGCAGCAGGCGCAGGTATTCGACGAGGAAGCAACGTTGCCCCCACCACACCCGCCACCACGAGGCCTGCCGCAACGGCCTGAGGCGTCGTCGTTCGGCCAGGATCGCCGGCAGTTCGCGCAACGCCTGCCAGCGGCCGCGCCAGAACGCCACCGCGACCGCACCGCGACCGACCAGGGGCATCAGCACGAGGATCGCGAGGTTGCTGGCCAGGAACCCGGGCAGGTTGAGCAACAGGACCGGCAGCGGCAGGTTCACGGCGAAGGCCCAGGTCGCGTTGCGCACCGAGCGCACGTTGAACGCGAGGTCGCGCACGCGCCGGATCGTCGCGTTGAGGTGGTGGCGCACTTCCGCCCGTGGCGAATACCGGATGCGCCAGCCGGCCATGTGCGCGCGCAGCATCAGGTCGACGTCTTCGAAGTTGGCGAAGAAGTCCGCCCGGAAGGTGCCGATCGTGCGCAGCATCGAGGCGCGCAACAGCACCGCACCACCGCAGGCCCCCAGCACGTCGTCAGGATCGTTCCACGCGGTCGCCGGCTGCAGGCGACCGCGCGGCGCCGAGTCGCCATTGCTCAGCAACCAGACGCCGGCACCGTCGAGCAGCTCGGGCGAATCGAACAACCGCATGCGGCTGGCGACCGCGCCGATACGCGGCTCGGCCGCGGCGGCGACCATCTCTTCGACCCAGCGCGGATCCGCTTCGGCGTCGTTGTTGAGCAGCGCCAAGAACTCACAGCGCGCCTCGGCGAGCACGATCGCCATGGCGTGGTTGCAGCCGCCGGTGAAGCCCGTGTTGACCGGTAGCGCATGCAGGCGAATGCGTTCACCGAATTCCGCCTGCAGCGCGGCGGCTTCGGCGTTCTGCGAACCGTTGTCGACGACGTGGATCTCGAGATTCGCATGGCTCTGCGCCAACAGCGACTGCACGCACGCGCGCGTCAGCCCGAGCCCGTCCCAGTTGAGCACGACGACGGCGACCCGCGGGCCTGCCGCGCTTCCCGTCACGAGCCGGCCTCACGCGAGGCTGCGCACTGTGCCGGCAGCCGTTTCCGGGCGCCGGGCAAACGCTGGCGGATCGCGGCCACGGACTCGGCACGGGTCGGCATTCGCGGCAGAGCCTAGCCGCCCCCGGCGCCGAGACCAAAACGCACGGCCAGCAGCCGCCCCGCCGTCAGCGCCCAACGCCCCGGCAAGCCGAGCCGCCAGAGCGAACGGAACGCGCGCACGTACGGATCGCGCCACAACTCCGGCGCGTGCTGCCGCAAGAACTCCAGCTTGTGCGTGACCGACGCGAACCGCTTCGCGTGCAGATCGGCGAGCGCCTCGTGCAGCACGTTGTTGCGCACCGCCGGGCTGACTTCGTGACGCCCGTGCAGCAGTCCGGCCGCGAGCCCCTGCGCCCGCACTTCGCGCAGCACCGCGATCTCCTCGGTGAAGCGCGAGCTGTTCGCATTCGCCGCCGCCGTCGCCGCATGGCCATGGCGCCGGTAGTGCATCAACACGTCGGGCACATCGACGATGCCGTGGCCCGCGCGCAGCAGCCGGAACGAAAACTCCCAGTCGAGCGCAAAACCGAGGTCCTGGCGGAAGCCGCCGACCGCGCGCACCGCCTCCCGGCGGTAGAGGATCGACGGGCAGACGATGAAGTTGCCGCGCCACAACCGTTCGTAGTGCGCCGCCCGGTCGAGACCCGGTGACGTCTTCCAGAAGTGCTCCTTGTAGCTCTCCGCCGGCGACCACTGCGCCTCGCCGCCAGCACCGATGCCCGACGCGCGGCAGTGCGCAAAGCCGGCATCCGGTCGCGCCGTGAGCGCCGCCAGCATCACTTCCAGGTAGCGGGGTTCGTAGACGTCGTCGTGGTGCGCCAGGCAAACGAACGGCGTCGCCGCGAGTTCGAGGCAGCGGTTCCAGTTGCCGCCGATGCCAAGGGCCGGATCGTTGCGATGCACCGCGATGCGATCGCCGGCGATGTCCTTCGCCAGCTCGGGCGACCCGTCGCTCGACGCGTCATCGACCAATAGCAACGCGAAGTCCTGGCACGTCTGCGCCAGCAGCGACCGCAGCAGGGGCCGCAGATGCGCCCCGGCATTGCGGCACGGAATCGCGAAGGTGGCAACCGGCGGCACCGACGCAGCAGACCTGCGTCCGCTACTGACGTCAAGCAACGGTGGGTTGGCGATGCTCTTCTGCGTTGCCTGACCGCGTATGCCCAATCTGGTCGTCCATTCCCTGCCCGGCGTCACCGTGCTCGCCCATACCGACCAGGAACGGGCCGTCGCCACCGTCGACTTCGCCGTGGGCGACGAAGTCCTCGCGCTCGGCGGTTCGGTGCGCGGCGTCCCGACCCGCTACACCCTGCAGGTTGGCATCGACGAACACCTCGACGCCGAGGCCGTGCACGGCGGCTATCGCGGAGTCCTGGCCTGGCGGTTTGCCGACCACTCCTGCGCCCCGGTGACACGGCTGGTGGGGCGTTCCCTGATCGCGGTGGCCCCGATCGCCGCCGGGGAGCCGGTGACCTTCGACTACGACACCACCGAGTGGGACATGGCCTCGCCGTTCGTGTGCGCCTGTGGGGCCGCCGCCTGCCGCGGCGTGATCCGCGGCTACCGCCACCTGTCTCCGGTTCAGCGCGCTCGACTGCCGTTCGTCGCCCTGCACTTGAAGGCCATGCTCGAACGCACCGCCGGCGCCGTCCCACCCGCCGAACCCCGGCGCTGACCGCACAGGCTCGGCCTCGCAGCCGGCGTTGCCGTCGTCTAGGCTCCGCGCCCCCCTCGACGGAGCACGACCTTGCCAGCCACCGAGTCGACGTTCTGGAATCCCAAGACTGAGACGCTGCCGAAGGAGCATCTGCGCGCCCTGCAGGCGATCAAGCTGCAGAAGCTGGTCGAACGCGCCTACCACACTTCGCCGTTCCATCGCCGGCTCTACGACAAGGCGGGAGTGCGACCCGAACACATCAAGACGCTCGACGACATCCGTCGCCTGCCGTTCATGACGCGCGAGGATTGGATGGCGAACCAGGCCGAGAAGCCGCTGTTCGGCGATCTCGTCACCCGCCCGCAAAGCGATGCGATCCGCTACCACCTCACGTCGGGCACGTCGGGCCGGCAACCGCTGCGCGTTCTCGACAGCCGCAAGGACTGGTCGTGGATCGCCGACATGTGGTGTTACGGCTTCTGGGGCTTCGGCATCCGGCCGACGGACACGGTGTTCTTCGCGTTCTCGTACGGCTCGTTCATCGGCTTCTGGGGTGCGCACTACTGCTGCGAGAAGATGGGTTGCCTGACGCTGGCGTCCGGCAACATGACGACCGAGCAGCGCGTGAAGCAGATCGTCGAGATGGGCGTCACCGTCGTGTGCGCGACGCCGACCTACGCGCTGCGCATGGGCCAGACCGCCGAGAAGATGGGCATCGACCTGAAGAAGGACGGCAAGGTGCGGCGCGTGATCGTCAGTGGCGAGCCGGCCGGTTCGATCCCCGCGGTGAAGAAGATGATCGAGGACATGTGGGGCGGGAAGTGCGGCGACACCGCCGGCATGACCGAGATCGGCACCATCATGATCTTCGAGTGCGACCACCAACCTGGCGGCCCGCACATCATCGAGGACCACTTCATCGAGGAAGTGCTCGACCCCGACTCAGGCAACCCGGTGGCCTACGGCCAACGCGGTGAACGCGTGGTGACGTCGTTCGGGCGCGGCTTCATCCCGCTGATCCGCTACCGCACCAAGGACCTCGTCTGCAAGGTGCCGCACACGCGCTGCACCTGCGGCCGCACCGGCGACATCTACGAAGGCGGCATTCTCGGTCGCGTCGACGACATGAAGCTGATCCGCGGCACCAACGTGTATCCACGCGCCGTCGAAGCGGTCGTGCGCGAGCACGCGGAGGTCGAAGAGTTCCAGATCGTGATCACGCGCGTCGACTCGGTGCAGGACGAGATCACCGTGAAGGTCGAGTTGAAGCCCGACGCCGGCGACTGCTGGCCGCGGCTGCAGGCGAAGCTCGGCAAGGACCTGGCCGATGCGCACGAGGGACTGCGCTTCAACGTCGAACAGGCGAAGACCGGCGAGCTGCCGCGCTTCGAATTGAAGGCGAAGCGTCTGCAGGACCTGCGGCCGCAGTACTGAGTCGAGGAGACGACCATGACCACGAAGACCGATCTGCTCGGACGCCCGCTGTCGAAGGACGATCTCGAACTGCTGGACCTCTATGCGCGGCTGAAGGCGCTGAGCGCGCGCCACGACTTGCCGCCGGTCGCGACCGCGAACTGCAAGCAGGCGATGGTGATGCTGTGGAACGCCTGCAACGACCTCGCCCTGATCAGCGAAGAGCCGGGCTGCGACTGAGGCCTACTTGCCGGTCGACGGCGCGACCGGCGGTTCGAACAGCGCCGTCCAGCGCGTGCCCTTGAACGGCTCAGCCGAACGCGGCCGCAGGTTCTTCGCCGGATTGCCCCCGGCCTCGACCTCGCGCACGACCTGCAGCCGCTGCAACGCCTTCAAGCCCGCATCGCAATCCAGCGCTTCGGGCTCACCGGCGAACGGCGCCTTCATCGCAGTGAGGCGCTTGCGCAACGAGACCAGTTCGCCACCCGCATTGGCGGCTTGCACGATCGACTCGAACTCGGCAACGGCCCAGGCGCGCGCCTTGCGTTCCGCTTCGACGATCGTTTTGCGTTCGGGGCAACGGCCCGTCGACTTCTTGGCTTCGCGCGCCGCCGCGAGTACCAGCTTCCAGTCGCTCTTGGCCAGCGCCGCCGCAGCCGCCGCCGCGTGCTTCTCGAGCGCCTTCCGCACTTCGGGCTTGGCATCCATCAGCGTCGATGCCGCGGCCTGGTCGAGCAACGCGCGCATCGCGTCGATCTCCTGGTAGCCGCTGGCACCACACACCCACTGCCCGTCCGGCGTCAGGAACGCCACGAACGGCAGCGTGCTCGCATTCGGAAGATTGTCGTGGATCAGGATGTCGATGTTGCCGTCGGGCTCGTCGCAATCGGCCGCGAACCCGATTGCCAACTCGCCGAGGCGCTGCTTGATCGAGTCCGCGGTGAGCACGCGCTGCACGAGCGCGCGGCAGTTGCCTCAAGCGGCGCGTCCGTACTCCACGAAGATCAACTTGTCAGCTTCCTTCGCCGCCGCCTTCGCCGCCGCGAACTTGGTTTGCCATAGAAGCGCGCCGGCGTCGTCGAAATGGGGATGTCGCTGCGAAAGGGCCGGACCGACTGCCAGCGCCGCGACTACGAGCCAAGCCATCGATGGGTTCTGCATGGTTCTCCTCGGTGCTGCATAGTGCGTGGCGTCACCAGGAGCCAACGGTCACTGCGATGCCGTTGGCCATGATGCCGCCGAAGACGTTGGCACCCGGCGCGATAGCCCACGGTTGCGCGAAGAACCGCACGCCGAGCAGTTGCGCATCCTGCGGTACCACCGTTGTGAAGCGCGCCGAGCCGGGTCCGTTCGCAGCCGCCGGCAACGACAGCACGTCGAGGCTCTGCAGCAACAGGCACTGCGGCATGCCGACGCTTGCCAGCGTTGTCGGCAGCGGCGCGCCGCCGAACTGTCGGTTGGTCCAGCCGATGCAAACGAACGCGAACGGCGTCGGCATGTTGACGATGTCGATCCCGAACGTGCCGCCGAGCAGTGGTCGCGCTGTGGGATCCGCCACCGCGACCAGAGTCGGAGTGCCGCAGCCGACTCCGTACGGTTGGGCCACGGCCAATCCGACGCTTTCGTACGACCACGTCCAACCAGCGGGGCCTCCGTTCACGTCGCGAGCCGACCAGCAGACCACGCGGCCGCGTTGACGATCGTAGACCAGGTTCGGTTCGCCGGGCATGGGCAACGGCACCGGCGCGACGGTCCACGCCACTCCGTCGTACTCGGCTCCGACTACTTGCCCTGGCGCATGGCCGAGCATGACACAACGCCGTCGTTCGCGATCGAAGGCCATGCTCGGGTACGCAGCGTTGGGTCCGCTAGCGAGCCTCTGCACCCAGTTCACGCCATCCCACTCCCAGGTATCGAACTGGTCCGTGGCACCGATGCGGCCGCCGAACAACACCGTTCGCTGTCGCGACGCGTCGTAGGCCATCGTGTGGTGACTGCGCGCCCCGGGCGTGTGTGCGGCCAGGCGCTGCTGCCAATTCGTACCGTTCCACTCCCAGGTCTGCCCAGCGCCGTTCAATACCATGCAGCGGCGCGCTTCGTCGTAGCACATCGCCGGCTCGTACATCGCCGACGGCACGTTCGCCGAAACCGCCTGCGACCACGACGTGCCGTTCCAGCGCCAGGTGTCGGTCCAGAAGGTCGGACCGAGGAAGGCCCCGCCGTAGACGACGGTCTCCGCGCGCACATCGTCGAACGCCATCACGTGCGATACACGACCGCTCGGTCCCACTGCGACTACCGCTGCCCAGTCATCGCCGTCGAGTTCGAACAGCCCGCTCGACAACTGATAGCCCTGGGACCCGCCGAAGCGCACCACTCGATCGCGCAGGTGGTCGTAGCTGAGCTGCGCACCGGTGACGAAGGTCGGAGTCGCGACGGGATGGAGGCGCCACTGCGGCGTCTGCGCAACCAAAATGGAACTGAACCACACGACGCAGAATGGACGCAGTAGGTTCGACATGGCAAAGGCCTGGGGACGGCCTCCAACCCTAACAATCCACGCGTCCATGGCAACCTCATCCTCGGCTTGCCAGGGGCTTGAGGTCCCCGTCGCCCGCGCCAGCGACTGACCGTCGACTTACACAACCAAACTCCGAACCGGCGATACTGACTGCATGCACCTGTCCCTGCTCGCGCCTGCGTTCCTGCTCTTGCCTCTGGTGGCCCAAGACGCGGCGCGAGCCGACGAACGGCACTGGCTCGCCTTCGTGCGCGCGGTGATGTCCTGATCGCTGTCGCCAGAACCGGCCCGTGCGGCCGTCACCGAACAGCCGGGCGTGCTCAAGGTCACTTTGCTCACGGAGCATCCCGCGGCGATCCCGGGCCAGGTGCCGGTGCACGTGACGACTGCACCCGATTTCGATTGGACCAAGACCTCCGCCGCGATGCGTGCCCGCGGCATCGACCTCGAAGTGCTGCACCTCGGTGACGATGCGCAGAATCTCGAAGACCTGCGCCGCAGCGAAGCGGAATTCGTCGGCGATGTCGCGGCGAAGCGGCACGAGGGCTGGCTTCGCATGGCCGAACTCGACGCCGAGACCATCGCCCTGCGCGCGTTGTTGCCCCAGCTCGAAGGACTGGCGCCGGGACGAGGTTCTGTGCAGGACCCGCGCCTGCTCGAAGTGCAACGCATCGTCGCCGCCGAGTCCGCATTCTGGCGGTCCGTGATGACGCCGATCGAAGCGCGCAAGGTCGAACCAGCTGAAGCACCCGCACCCCTGCCGCCCGGCAAGGCAGCACGTGTCGCGCCTTCGCCACTGCAAGAACCCGAAGCGATCGCCCGGGCCCTCTCGGAGGCCAGATTCGTGCTCGGCGCCAGGCGCTGGATCGTTGCGCGCACGAGCTTCGCGCGAGTGCGGACGCTGTGCACCGAAGTCGCCGCGCACGCCACCGCGACGGCCGACAAGAGCAGTGACGTCGCCATCGCCGCGAAGTACCGCGAACTCGCCAAACGCTGCACGGACGCAGCGCAGGCGATCACCGCCGCCTGCAAGCCCTGACGAACGCTACGGCGATCACGCCGACGAAGCCGGGCCAACCGGCAGTGGGCGCGGTCGGCGTTCCTCATCGAGAGCCACGAACGTGAACAGCGCCTCGGTGACACGTTCACTGCCTTCTTCGGCGCGGCTGCGACGCCACGCTTCGACGTGCACCTGCATCGACGTGCGGCCGACCTTCGTCACCTTGGCGTAGAGACTCACTTCGTCGCCGACGAACACCGGCTTCAAGAACGCCATCGCGTCGAGCGCGACCGTGGCGCAGCGACCGCGCGCCCGTCGCGTCGCGGCACTGCCGGCGGCGAGGTCCATCTGTGCGAGCAACCAACCACCGAAGATGTCGCCAGCGGGATTGGTGTCGGCGGGCATCGCGATCGTGCGAATCACCGGTTCGAACGGCGGCGGAGCGGCGGTCATGCCGCGACGTTGCCCGGGGTTGGCCATCGACGCAACGACGAACGGGTCGTCCACCGACTGTGCGTTGCTGCGGCGTCGGCTACAACGTTCGCCATGTTCGCTGCCACTGTGCTTCGTTCTTCGGCGACGCACCTCGCGCTGGTTGCCATCACAGCAGCAGCGGGGCTTTTGGCGCAGAGCCCGCATTGGGCGTTTTCGCCTCCGGTGCGGAACGTGCCCGCGGTGCGCGACAATGCGTGGTGCCGCGACGACATCGATCGCTGCGTGCTCGCCGGCCTCGAACGCGCGAAGCTGACGCCGAGTGCGCCCGCCGAACCGGTGGCGCTGTTGCGCCGTGTGCATCTGGTGCTGACCGGGTTGCCACCGACCCCCGACCAGATCACTGCGTTCACCGCCGATCCGAGCGACGCCGCCTACGACCGGGTCGTCGACGCCCTGTTGGCCGATCCGGCGAGCGCCGAACACATGGCGACCCCGTGGCTCGACCTCGCCCGCTTCGCCGACACCTACGGCTACCAGGCCGACTTCGAATGCCGCACCTGGCCGTGGCGCGACTGGCTGCTCGAGTCGCTGCGCGACGACAAGCCGTGGGATCGGTTCGTCATGGAGCTCGTCGCCGGCGACTGCCTGCTCGACGCCAACGACACGTCGCGCACCGCGACGGCGTTCTGGCGGCTGCATCGGCAAACCAACGAAGGTGGATCGATCGACGAGGAATGGCGCGAGGAATACGTCGCCGACCGCGTCGAGACGTTCGGCGCCACGTTCCTCGGCATGACGGTGGGCTGCGCGCGGTGCCACGACCACAAGTCGGACCCGATCAGCCAGCGCGACTACTACGCGCTGGGCAGCTTCTTCGTCGTCGACGAAGCGGGGCTGTATCCGTACTCGACGGGTGGTGTGCCGCAGCCGGCGATGCGGCTCGCGACGGCGGCGCAGGAGAAGGCGTCCTGGCCGCTGCAGTCTGCCATCCGCAAGGCACGCGAGAAGGTCGAGCGGGCGCGCGACGACGCGGGCGACCTGCGCTCGCCGACCACCGTCGCCGCACCCACGCCGGTCGGTGAACGCACCTTCGCCGCTCCAGGACACCTGTGCGACGGGGATGCGCGGCTGCCGATCCCGAAGCTGCCTGCATTCACGCGCGACGATGCCTTCAGCGTTCGCCTCGTGGTTTCGTGCCCCGACAAGAAGGACCGCGCGGTGCTGCTGCACACGAGCCACTACACGCAGGATGCCGACACGCAGGGCTACCAGGTGCTGCTCAAGGACGGCCGTGTGTGCTGGGAGGTCGTGCACCACTGGCCGGGTTCGGCCGCCGCAGTGCGCACCGCGAGCGAACTGCCGCTCGGGCGCCCGGTCGAGATCGTGGCGACCTACGACGGCAGCTCGAACGCGCACGGCCTCGCGGTGTATCTCGACGGCGCGAAGGTCGAAGTCGACATCGTGCGCAACCACCTCGCCGGCCCGGCGACCGTGCGCCAGCTCGAGCTCGGCGGCCGCGACCGCGACCGTGGCTTCGCGGGCGGCACCATCCACGCGTTCGCGCTGTTCGATCGCGCGCTGACGCCGGCGGAAGTTGCCGTGCTCGCCGGCAAGGAAGTCGACGCCGCACTCCACGTCGACCACTCTGCGGCGCGCGACGCAGATGTCATCGCCCGGCAGGCCGAACTCACCGCGGCCCGCAAGGCCTTGCACGCCCACGAAGAGCCGCAACCCGAGCTGATGGTGATGGCGCCGTTCCCCGACGCCCCGAAGCGTTTCTTGCTGAAGCGCGGCGCCTACGACCTGCCCGACCGGACGCAAGCGACCCCGGCCGCCGTGCCCGCGTTCCTGCCGCAGCTGCCGAAGTTCGCGCACTACGTGCGCACGAGCCGCCTGCATCTCGCCGAGTGGCTGCTCGCCCCCGAACAACCGCTCACCGCGCGGACGGCGGTCGATCGCCTGTGGGCGCAGTGCTTCGGGCACGGCCTCGTCGCGACGCCGGAGAACCTCGGCAAGAACGGCTCGCCGCCGACGCAGCCCGAACTGCTCGACCTGCTCGCCGTCGATTTCGCGCGCGACCGCAGCATGAAGGGCGTGCTGCGTCGCATCGTGCGCTCGGCGACGTTCCGGCAGAGCTCCGTCGCCAACGCCAGCTCCCGCGAAGCGGATCCCCTCAACGAACGGCTGGCGCGTGGCCCGTCGTTCCGGTTGCCGGCCGAGGTGCTGCGCGACCAGGCGCTCGCCGCGGCGGGACTGCTGCACCGGCAGTTCGGCGGCCCCAGCGTGCGGCCATTCCAACCGCCGGGACTGTGGCGCGACGCCGGCGTTGGCTGGGGCGGCGCCGACTACAAACCGGACGAAGGCCCGAACGCGCATCGCCGCAGCCTCTACACGTTCCGCAAGCGCACGGCGCCGCCGCCCAACGTGATGACGTTCGACGGCACCAGCCGCGAAGTGTGCACGGTGCGTCGACAGGAGACGTGCACGCCACTGCAGGCGCTGGTGCTGCTCGGCGATCCGGTGTTCGTCGAGTGCGCGCAGGCGTTGGCGACGAAAGCGAACGCGCTCGCGACCAATCTCGACGACAAGCTCGCGTTCCTGTTCACCAGTTTCTGCGGCCGCGCCCCGCGCGCGCCCGAGCTGGCAGCGCTGCGCACGCTGCATGCGACCGAAGCCGATCCGGTGCTGGCGTTGACACTGGTCGCGTCGGCAGTGCTGGCGAGCGATGCGGCCGTCACCGTTCGCTGACGCGAACGCGAATCAGGACCAACGCACCACGGCACCCGCGTGCGGCGAAGCTTCGAACGGGAAGCTGCTGCCGCCGAACGCCTGCGCCCACAAACCGAGACCGAACAGCGCCGTCGTGTTCGGCAGGGTGCCGGAGAAGCTCGCATAGCCCGTCGCGTTGGTCAGCAGCACGAAGGACGCCGCGATGTCGGCCGGCAACATCGCCGGTTGCCGCGTCGCCAACGTCGCAGTCGCCACCGGGCTGAAACTGAATGCGAGCAGGTGCGGCGACGATGCCGGCCCATTCAGGTACACGGCCCAGAACTGGCCGGGACGCAGGGTCCCGCGGCGGTAGAGCGGCTCGCTCCAACCGAGCCCCAGCAGATTCGCATTCGCGATCACTGGGCCGACGGTGGTCGGCGGCGGCGACCCACCACCGAAGGTCAGCCCATTCGTCGGCACCGTCGCTCGCAGCTCGACCGCAACCGACGTGGTGTTGACGATCGCACTGCCAGCCGGACTGCCCATGCCGCTGCGCAACTGGGAATCGCTGAGCCAGACCTGGCTCGCGCCGCCAACCTGCAGGGCCGGGCCACCAGCTCCCCCAAGGAAGTTCTCGCCACCGAGCACCCATGCCTCGCTGCCGTTCAGCGTGCTGTCCTGCACGACAATGCCGGCCCCGTTCGGGTTGGCACCAAAGCACCGCGAATCCACGAGCGACACGCGCGACGCCGTGGCCCGCAGCGCCGCGGTCGACGTGCCGCCTTCAATGCGCGTGAATATGAGCGTGAGGTCGGTGTTGGTGACATCGACTCCCGCAAGCCCGGCGGTGCCGGAAGGATCGTTGCCCGACAGGAAGCGGCAGTCTTCGACTGTGACGTGGCCACCGTTCGCAACCAGTGCCTTGGTCAGCGTGGCGCCGCTGGCCGGTATCACATCGATGCGCGTCACGCTCGCGCGCTGCCCCGCCGGCAGGTTCACCGTGATCGCAACCCCCGCGCTCACCGCCACGATCGGCGCCTGGCCATCAACCGCCGAGCCGACGATCGCCACCGAACGATCGATCGTGAACGACGAGTAGGGCAGCGGCCGCTGCCGCACGAGGATGACGGCGCCGGGAGTCGCGGCCTGGATCGCGCTGTTGATGTCCGAGAAGTGGTCGGGAACGATCAGCGGCGATTGAGCCAGCGCAACGACGGGCAGGCAGGGAACGAAGAGGGCGATGAGCAGGCAGTTGCGCATGGGAATCGTGGTGTTCGGTGCGACACGATATCGTGGCGATCCCGTCCGGTTGCACCGGTCGCACATTCCGTCACGACCCGATGCCACGGAGCCCCATGCGCAACGCCTTCCACGCCCTCGATCCGGCCGGCCGCGCGCGGCGTGCGTTCCTCGGCAACGCCTCGATGGGACTTGGCGCGCTCGCGCTGCGTTCGCTGCTCGGCTCTACGCATGCGCCGACCGCCGGCGACGGCGCCAAGGGCCCCCACTTCGCTCCGCGCGCCAAACGCGTCGTCTACTTGTTCCAGGCCGGCGGCCCGTCGCCGTTCGAAACGTTCGATCCCAAACCGCTGCTGCGCGAACGCCACGGCCAACCGCTGCCGGACTCGGTACGCAAAGGCCAGCGCCTGACCGGCATGAGCGGCAACCAGGCGATCCTGCCGCTGGCAGGTTCGTTCACGACGTTCCAGCCGCACGGGCAGAGCCAGATCGAAGTGAGTGCGCTGTTGCCGCACACCGCCGCCGTCGTCGACCGGTTGTGCGTGGTCCGCTCGCTGCACACCGAAGCGATCAACCACGACCCGGCGATCACGTTCTTCTGCACCGGCAGCCAGACCAGCGGTCGGCCGGCGATGGGTGCGTGGGCTGCGTATGGCCTTGGCGCCGAGAATCGCGACCTGCCGACGTTCGTCGTGCTGGTCAGCAAGGACGCGTCGCGCGACCAGCCGCTCTACGCGCGGTTGTGGGGCACGGGCTTTTTGCCGGGCGAGCACCAGGGCGTGCAGTTCCGGCCCGGCGCGTCGCCGGTGCTGTTCCTCGACAACCCCGAGGGCGTGTCGCGCGCGCAACGGCAGGCGCAGGTCGAAGCGCTCGCGGCGCTGCACCAGGACCAGCAACAGCACGAAGGCGATGCCGCGATCGCGGCGCGGCAGGCGCAAGCCGAACTCGCGTTCCGGATGCAGGCGAGCGTTCCCGAAGTCGCGGACTTGCGCAGTGAGCCCGACGAAGTGTTCCGTCTGTACGGCGAACATGCGCGCGATCCCGGCACCTACGCCGCGAACTGTTTGCTCGCGCGTCGGCTGCTCGAACGCGGCGTTCGCTTCGTGCAGTTGTTCCATCAGGGCTGGGACCAACACGGGAACTTGCCGAATGACCTGACGCGGCAGTGCCAGCAGACCGACCAGGCGACGGCGGCGCTCGTCACTGACCTCGCGCGGCGCGGGCTGCTCGACGACACGTTGGTGGTGTGGGGCGGCGAGTTCGGGCGCACGGCGTATTGCCAAGGCAAACTCGAAGCGACGAACTACGGCCGCGACCACCATCCGCGCTGCTTCTCGATGTGGCTCGCCGGCGGCGGCGTGCGCGCGGGGCACGTGCACGGGGCGACCGACGATTTTGGCTACAACATCATCGACGGCGCGGTGCATGTGCACGATCTGCACGCGACGATGCTGCACCTGCTCGGCTTCGACCACGAGAAGCTCGTGTGGCGCTTCCAGGGGCGCGATTACCGGCTCACCGACGTGCACGGCAAGGTCGTGCGCCAGCTGTTAGCGTGAGCGCCGCGCCGGCGGCATCCCGCCGGCGAGTTCACAGCGGGCGCAGCACGCGCAGGTAGGCCTGCCACGGGCCGACCGCCGCCGCATAGCGCTTCGCCATGACGCGTGCGACCTGCGTCAGATGCGACTGGTCGTGCACGACCCACGTTGCGAGGTGTTGGCCGAGCGTGACGACACCGAACTCCGGATGCCGGGAGGTGCGCGCGAAGTCCGCCGGACCAAGACGCAGCGCTTCGAACCCGGCAAGGCTCTGCAGCCGAAATGTTGCGAACTCCGCCAGCATCTGGGCCAGCGAGCGCGGCTCGCGGCGCAACTGCGAGAACCGGTCGAACGGCGGGAACGGCAGCGCCTCGCCGTGCTGCAGCACGTGGCGCACGCGCGGCAGCCAATCGTGCAGTTCCCCTTCGATCAGGTGACCGAGCACGGTGCGCACGTTCCAGGTGCCCGCGCCTTCGTCGGCGTCGAGCCACGGCGACGGCAGGTCGCGCAACCACGCCGTGAGAACGCCAGGCGTCGCCGCCAACAGCGGCTTCGCCTCGCTCCAGTCGAACGTCGTCATCCGGGCATGTTCGCCGGCAAACCGGCTCGCTGCCACTTCCGTTGCAGCCGGCACGCGGCTGCAGCAGGTGCTATCAAACGACGACCCAGGTGTTGCCGATCGGGTCGGTCTCGTTGGCGGCAGGAGTCGGATGGCCGTACGCCGCGAGCGCAACGCCTCCGAGGGAGGCACGGACGAACCAGCGCACGGGCCGAACATCGACCCGTGGGCCTGCGACCTGCATCCGCAGTGTCGCACAGCGAGACGCAAAGCTAGGCTGCCGCCAATGCTCCGTACCACGGACTGCCTGCCCCTCGTCCTGTTCGCCGCCGCCGCCATCGCCCAGGACGCGCAGCCTGGGCGCGAAGCGACCGCCGCGAGCAGCCGACGACCCAATGCGGAGAGTCCACAACCGCAGGGCGAGGTGCGAAGCACCGAGACCAAGGCTGTGGACGCGCGTCGGGATGCGGGTGCAAGCGAAGGTCGCGAAGCGACCGCCGCGAGCAGCCGACGACCCAACGTCGTGTTCGTGCTCGCCGACGACCTCGGCTATCGCGAACTCGGCTGCTTTGGCCAGCAGAAGATCGCGACGCCGAACCTCGATCGCCTCGCCGCCGATGGCATGCGCCTCACGCGCCACTACTCCGGTTCGCCGGTGTGCGCGCCATCGCGCTGCGTGCTGATGACCGGCAAGCATCCGGGCCATGCCGCCGTGCGCGACAACCAGGAAGCCAAGCCCGAAGGCCAGTGGCCGTTGCCGGCCGAGGAACCGGTGCTCGCCGCGGTGCTGCACGACGCGGGCTTCGCCACCGGCGCCTTCGGCAAGTGGGGCCTCGGCATGTTCGACAGCAGCGGCGATCCGCTCGCGCGCGGCTTCGACACGTTCTTTGGCTACAACTGCCAACGCCACGCGCACACCTACTGGCCGGCCTTCCTCTACGACGGCAAGAAGCGCATCCCTCTGCGCAACGAACCGCCGGTGCCCGGCAGCGGCAAGCTGCGCGAGGGCGAAGATCCCGCCGATCCGAACAGCTACGCCCGGTTCGTCGGCAGCGACTACGCACCCGATCGCATCGCCACCGCCGCCGTCGAGTTCGTGCGCGCGAACGCGGCCCGGCCGTTCTTCCTCTACTACCCGTCGGTCCTGCCGCACCTCGCCTTGCACGTGCCCGCCGAGGACCTCACGCCGTATCGCGGCAAGTTCGAAGAGAAGCCGTACACCGGCGGCAACGGCTACACTCCGCACCCGACTCCGCGCGCGGCGTATGCGGCGATGATCACTCGGCTCGATCGCGAAGTGGGCCAGCTCGTCGCCGAACTCGACGCGAAGGGGCTCACCGGCAACACGCTGTTCGTGTTCTCGTCCGACAACGGCGCCACGCACAGCCCGGTCGGCGGCACCGACGTCGACTTCTTCGCGTCCTGCGGCGAACTGCGCGGCCGCAAGGGCTCGTTGTACGAAGGCGGCATCCGCGTGCCGACCATCGTGCGCTGGCGCGGCGTGGTGAAGCCCGGCAGTGAAAGTGCGCGCGTCAGCGGCTTCGAGGACTGGCTGCCGACGTTCGCTGCCGCCTGCGACGCCAAGGCGCCGGCCGGCATCGACGGCATCAGCCTGCTGCCGACGCTGCGCGGCGAAGAGCAGGAACCGCGCCCGTTCCTCTACCGCGAGTTCGCCGGCTACGGTGGCTGGCAGGCGGTATGGGTCGGCGACCACAAGCTGGTGCGACGCCAGCTGCAGAAGCCAAAGCAGGCAACCACCGAGCTCTACGACCTCGCCGCCGACGTTGCCGAGGCCACCGACCTCGCCGCCAAGGCCCCCGACCGGGTCCGCTCCCTGCAGGCGATCCTCGACCGCGAACACTCGGCGTCGCCGACGTTCCCGCTGGCAGCGATCGACGGCACGACCGGCAAGTAGAGGAATCGCGACGTTCCTGCCACCGATCCGCGTTCGGCGGCATGGATACAGTCGAACGCCGCGATGGACCACGACCTCACGCACGAGCTGCAGCGCCACGCCACCGCCTTGCGCGGGCTCGCGCGCGACCTGCTGCGCGATCCGCACGCCGCCGACGACGTGACGCAGGCGACGTTGCAGCAGGCGTTCGTGCATCGCGAAGGACTGCGCGATGGGCCGATCGGCGGCTGGCTGCACCGCACGCTGACGAACTTCGCACGCCAGTGGTTGCGCCGCGAGCGACGACACGAAGCCCGCATCGCGTCGTTGCCGGCGCGGCCCGAAGTGCCCGCGACCGACGAAGTGCTCGCGCGCCGCGAACTGCTGCAGGGAGTCACGCAGGCGGTGCTGGCGCTCGACGAGCCGTACCAGACCGCGGTCTTCCTCCGCTACTTCGAAGACCTGCCGCCGCGGGCGATCGCGCGACGCACCGGCGCCAACATCGTCACCGTGAAGAGTCGCCTGGCGCGCGGCCTCGCGATGCTGCGGGCTCGCCTGGACACCTCGTGCCGCGGCCGCGCCCGCTGGCGCCTCGCGCTCGCCCTCCACTTCGGCCTGCCGCTGGCAGCCCCCCTCGTTCCGCTACCCGTCGTCACCATCCTCGTGAGCACCTCTTCGAAAGCCCTTATCGCCGCGGCGGCCGTGGTCGCCGTCAGCCTGTACGTGCGTGGCCTCGGCGGTGATCCCGCCCCGACGATGCCAACCACCACACCTGTCGGTGTGGACGTCGACAACGCGGCGTCGGTGGCGGACGCAGCGTTGGACGACGCAGGCAATCGATCGCGCGTCGAAGCCGCCGCCGCACCGTCGATCGATCCATGGCTCGACCATCCGTTCACGCTCGGCATCGACGTGTTCGTCGTCGACGCCCATGGTCTGCCGATCGCCAACCAGACGCTCGAACTCGCACCGACCGGCTGCACGCTGAATCGCGCGCTCGTCGCCACCGGCCCCGATGGCCATGCGGTCATGACCTGGCCGGCGCGGCAGCGCTCGGCAATCGTCGAACTGCAGGAACCGTTCGGGCAACTGCGCCGCGTGCAACTGCAGCACGGGCAACCGACGCGGATCACGGTGCTGGGCCACAGCAACACCGGCGGCATCCGCTACGTCCGCGGCGACGCCACGCTGACCATCTCCACCAGCGGAGGCGGGTCCTACCTGCTGACCGAGGTTCCGCTGGTGGGCAACTTCTTCCGCAAATCGGGTAGCCCAGCCATGCGGCCCGGCCTGCACCCGTTCGCGCTGTTCGGGCACAACACCGTGCAAGCGGATGAGAGCTCCAGCGATGCGCACTTCAGCGAGATCACGATCAGCAAGGGGAGCATTCGCCTGCTCGGCGAGAACTCCGAGCGGGCCTTCTTGGGCGAGAGAGAAGTCGCCGTGGAGATTCTCGCCGAGGCCACGCCGCAGCATGCGATCACCGGCACGGTCTTCGGGGTCGACGGCAAAACGGTCAAGGAAGCGAACGTCGTCCTGCTCGGCAGCGACCCGCAACCGCTGATGCGCGTGCAGACCGATGAGCAGGGCCGCTTCCGCTTCGACAACGTCGTCGCCGGCAAGTTCACCGTGCGCGCCGGCGGCAACGCGGCCGGTCTCGCGACCATGCCGGCCGTCGTCACCAGCGGCACGACCCAGACCACGCTGCACCTGCAGACGGGCCAATGCGTGCGCGGCAGGGTGGTCACCGCCGACGGCAAACCGCGGCCGAAGGTCAACGTGCAGTGGCGTTCGCTCGACGGCACCTGGGTCGACCTCGAACGCAGCGGCGACGACGGGGCGTTCACCTTCGCGAACCTGCCGCCGGGCCCCGGCATGCTGATCGCGTTCGCTCCGGACAACGACCATCGGCTGCCGATCGGCAGCGTGCCGTCGGTGTTGCCCGATACGCAGGACGTGCTGGTGACGTGCACGGCCGATCGCAGCACGCTCACGTTCGAGCCCATCGTCGATGCCACGCACTCGTCGCCCGTCGGCGAAGCGCGCCTGTGGGATGTCGAGAGCGGCCTTGGCAGCGTGCTGCGCAACAGCAAGGAGAAGTCGGCGGTCTGGAACTGCCCGAAGATCCCGCCCGGCCACTACGAGCTGCAACTGCGCACCGCGTTCTCCGGCACGGTGACGCGCGATTCCGTCTGGGTCGACGGCAAGCTGCCGTGCGACCTCGGCCGCATCGAACTGCCGCGCCACGCTCTCGTGCAGATCGATCTCGCCGACGTTGCGCTGCCGCCCGAAGACCAACGCGCGTTCGAGATCAACGTGCTGCGCCCCGACCTCGACCTTCGTTTGGAGACCGTGCAGGCCCCGTTCCCGCGCCCGCTGCAGATGCCGGCCGGCAACTACGTGTTCACGTTCCGCCACGCCGACGGCCAGCTCCGCCACGAACGCTTCGCCGCCCACGCCGGCGAAACAACGACAGTGCATCCGACGCGGTAGCATCCGCCGTCCATGACGACGCGAAAGCCGACCGCCCCGCCGCCGCAGAACAACGTGCTCGGCACTCCACTCGTGCCCTGCAGCACCGAACCGATGACCGGGTTCTTCCGCGACGGCTGCTGCAACACCTCGCGCGCCGATGTCGGCGCCCACACCGTCTGCGCCGAGATGACCGCCGAGTTTCTGCACTTCAGCAAGGAAGCCAGCAACGACCTGTCGACGCCGCATCTCGAATTCGGCTTTCCCGGCCTGCGGGAAGGCGATCGCTGGTGCCTGTGCGCGCCGCGCTGGAAGGAAGCGATGGAAGCGGGCCACGCTCCCCGCGTCGTGCTCGAGTCGACGCATGCGCGCACGCTCGAGTTCGTGCCGCTCGCGATGCTGCAGCGTTACGCGATCCCCGGCTAGCGGGGCTTCGTTTCGACCGGCAAATCCGGCGGCGGCTCCGGCGGCTGCATCGTCGGCGGCAAGCCAAGGGCCTCGAGCACGGCGATCTTGACCGTCGGCGCGCACGTTCGCCCCAGCACGCGCGGCGAGCAACTCGCGTCGACGAACTGGCGCAAGACCATCTCCTGCAGCTTGTCGCGCATCATGCTGCGCACCCACGGCATGAACGGCGCCATCAGCAGTCGTTTCGCGAAGCCGATGTCCGCCTTGCGCATGCCCTCGTCGATCATCAAGTCGGTTACGGTGGCGATGGCCGCTTCGTCCGGCATCACCATCCCCCACGCACTCGTCTGTTGCCACGATCCGGGCAGTGCGAGTTCCGGCGTGTCGAGAGGCATTGCGGAGGCAACCGCCTTGGCCATCGCCGCGACCAGCTCCGGCGAAGCGTCGCCTTGCATGCGAAAGCCGGAACCGCCTCCGCTCCCTTCCGCGGCGAGGATCTTGCGATGCGCCTTGGCGAGGCACTCCAGGGTCTTCTCTCCGTCGCCGAGCAGTGGAGGCTCGGGGACGCCGACACACACGATCAGCGGCGCTGGCGGCGGCGCTTCGCCGACTATCGCGAACGCCGTGCGCACCCGCTCCCAGACGGCAACGGCTTCTTCGGCTGAGCCTTCCTCGACGGCGGCGACAGTGACCTGCTCGGCGCACCACAGCGAACGACCCTGCCAGAGCTCGTCGGTCGGCCGCGGTCTCCACTCGATCGACGAACACGCCGACAAGCTGAGGAGAAGCCACGGAAACAATCGGATGCACGCGCGCATTGGCATAGTGGTGTCCGCACTCCGCGGCCGCCAGCATGCGCCCCGCCCCTACCATGGATCCAGGAATGTTCCGACTGTTGCTCTGGCCTTCGGTGATCACGCTCGCCATCAGCCTCGTCCGGCTGACCAGCGAAGTGCAGGAATGGGTCACGACGGCATCCGGCGGGCGCGGCCTGCCGCTCGGCATTTCGTGGCTGATGCTCGTGTTCGGCGCCTGGTTCGGCCGCCGTCTCGCACGCAGCGGCTCGCTGCCGGTCAGGCAACGTGCCTGGGTGTGGCCGTTGGTCGCGATGCTGGCGATCGTCGGCACCGGCATCGTGATGGTGCGACCGCTGGTCGGGGCCGAACCCAGCGAGGCGACGTTCGCGGCGCTGCGCACCGCGGTGCTGTCGCTAGCCGCCGTCAGTGCGATGGGCGCCGTCGCGATGTTCTTCGTGTGGCCGCGGCTCGCCTTCACGCTGCTGCTCTACGCGGTGCTGGCGCGCGCCACCGTGGTCGCGATCACGTGGCTCGCGAAGAGCCAGGGCTGGGACACGCACTACACGAAGTTCGGGCCGATGGGCATGGAGCGCGATCCCGGAACGACGCTGCTCAGCGCGTGCATTGCGCAATTCGGCTTCTGGGTGCCACTGACGATCGTCGGCGGCACGCTCGCCGGCTGCCTGTTCGCCCGGCCGCGGAAGTGACAGAATCGCGGAGGTTCGGCTCCCGCTAGTCCGTCCGCCGCCCATGGAGAACTGCATGCCACTGCCCGCCTGCCTCCGTTCGTCGTTCGCCGTTGTTGCGTCGCTGTTCGCGGTCCCCCTCGCGGCGCAAGCGAAGCTGCCACCCAAGGGCAACGTGCGCCTGGTCGGCCGCATCGTCACGGTGCTGCAGGAAAGCGTGCCGGCGGCCGAAGTCTGGGTCACCGATCGCGCCGGCACGAAGCTCGGCCGCACGATCGCCGACGGCGACGGCTACTTCCAGGTGCCCCAACTGCCACCAACTGCGGCAACGGTGCACGCCAGCGCGGAACGCATGGCCACGGGCTGGTTGCCGATCGAGGCGCAGGGACTCGTGCGCGCCGCAACGCTGATGCTCGAAGACGCCGACCCGCTGCACGGGACGCTGCTGATGGCCGATGGCACGCCGGCCGCGCACGCCGCCGTACTGGTCTGCGCCGCCGAACGGCTCGAACCACCGTTCGACTGGTTCGCAGAAACGACAACCGACGCGAAGGGAGCCTGGACGCTGCCGGGTGCGCCGTTGCGGCCGTTGCTCGTGCGCGCCTTCGTGCCGGAACGGGCACTGATCGAGCAACGCATCGAGCGGAACCGCGCCGGCTCCGTGGACATGACGTTCGCTTCGGCGGTGATCAAACCTCGCCAGGTGCGCGTGCAGGATCCCACGGGCACGGCGAAGGTGACGGTGGAGAGCGTCATCGGCCCGGTGTACGGCCAACAGCCGCACCGCTGGCCTACTCCCGCCGTTCGAGTGGCGTGCGATGCGTCGGGGCTCGCGACGTTGTGGCCGTTGCCGGTGTCGCACGAAGTTCGCCTGCGCGTCGTTGACTTCGCCTGCATGCCGTTGGCGATTCCGTGCAAAGCCGGTGACGCCAGCGACCAGACGTTCGCGCTGACGCTTCTCGCACCGGAGGCGATCGCGCCAGTCACTCGCATTCGCGGTGTGCTGCTCGACGAACTTGGCGCACCGCTGGCGGGCGTCGAAGTCGTCGCAAAGGAAAGCGACCGGATCGGCGCGCCGACGACGAGCGGCGCCGATGGCACGTTTGTCCTCGAAGTGCCGGCGCGCCCCGGCGTGCTGTGCCACGTCGCCGTGCGTTCGCCGCAGCGAGTGCTGGCGGGTCGCGACATGGAGGTCACGGCGGATGGGGTTCCTTGGCAACGCATGCGCGTCACGCCCGAAGAGACCCTGCAGCTTGCGGCGGCGCCGGCCGGTGAGATTCGCGACACGCTGCATTTGCCGAACGGCACGCCGTTCGCCGCGGCGCGCGTGCAGATCGGTGCCGTAGAGACCGCGACCGATGCCGGTGGCCGGCTCGCTATCGCCGGCCTGCCTGAAGGCAGACACGTGTTGCTCGTGAGCAACTCGACGTGGGCTGGGCGAATCGAGGTGCAGATCGTCGCCGGCAAGGTGGCACGCGTCGATCCACTCACGTTCGCCGCCGCGGGCGAAGTCTTCGGCGTCGTCACCGACGCCAACGGGCAACCGGCACCGGGTATCCAGGTGCTCGTGCAGACCGACCGCCAGCAGAAGCGAGTGCGTGGGCTGGGCCTTCGGGTCGCCAGCTTCAACAACAAGCCGACTCTGACGGACCGGCGAGGCCGCTACCGAATCACGCAACTCGCCGAGGGCGACTGGGCCTTCCTGCCCCACGACGGCACCCTCGATCCGCGCAAGCAACCCCTTCCCACGCCGCAGAACATCCACAACGGCGCCCGCCTCAAGGTCGACCTTCGCATCGAACAGTGACCGCGCAAATCAGTGGTGCTCGTGCACCAGCTCGCACGCTTCGTAGACCGGGCCTTCGACGCAGGTCTTCGAGTACGGCCACCCTTTGAAGCGCGGCCCCTGCACCTTCACCGTGCAGCCGTTGCAGACGCCGTAGCCGCAGGCCATGTAGGTCTCCAGGCTGAGGAAGCAGCGCAGGCCACGCCGTTCGCACAGGGCAGCGACCGCTTCCATCATGCGATCGGGCCCGCAGCAGAAGACCACTTCGCCGGTCTTCACCACGCCGCGCGCCAGCAGATCATCGAGCAGTGTCGTGACGAGGCCATGGAAGCCGTGGCTGCCATCGTCGGTCGAAGCGAACAGCCGCACGAGGTTCTGCAAGTCGTCGATGCCCGACAGCATCGCACGCGTGCGCCCACCGAACAGGAGGCGCAGATCGCGACCTTGCGCCTTCGCTTCGCGGGCCAGCAGCAAGAACGGAGCAAGGCCGACGCCGCCGGCGATGCACACCGGATCCTTGATGTCGCGCGGGAACGGCTGGCCGAACGGTCCGTTCAGCACGACGCCTTCGCCCGGGCTCAGGTCGCACAGCGCGCGCGTTCCCTCACCCACCGGTTTGATCAGGAAGCTGCCCCACGAACCGTCAGCAGCGCGGTCGTAGAGCGAGAACGGGCGCGGCAACTGCACCGGCCAGCGACGCTCGGTGCGCAGCATGTAGAACTGGCCGGGCAGCGTGGCGGGGATCGGGCCGTTCACCTCGATGGCGAACGAACCACCGCCGAGGTCGCGCCTGGCGCGCAGGGTGTGGACGCGGGTCTGCATTGGACGGCGCGGAGCATAACGACGACCGCGCGACGTTCCCGTTCAAACGGGGGCCGGTTCGCGTTCCCGCTGCTGCTCGCTCGCGACCGGCGCCGCCACATTGGGGGCGCGGCAGCGCAGCGTGACGATCGGGATCTCCGGCGGCGCATCGATGCGCAGCGGCAACACCGTCATGCCGACGCCGCGACCGACGTAGAGCCGACAGTCGTTCTCGACGAACCAGCCGCGCTCGTAGCCGAAGCGGCTGTGATGGATCGGGGCCCAGCCGCCGATGCGGACCTGCCCGCCGTGCGTGTGCCCCGACAAGGTCAGATCGACGTCGACCGCCGCCGCTTCGAAGAAGAAGTCCGGATGGTGCGCCAGCAGCAACGCCGTTTCGCCGACTCGCCGCCCGCGCAGCGCCTGCGCCAGGTCGGGTTCGCCTTCGGTGAGGTCGTCGACGCCGCACAGCCACAGCGAGCCGCCGCCGTGTTCGATCCGGCAGCCGCGATTCATCAGCACCTCGACGCCGTTCTCCTGCAGGAACGCCTGCCACAGACTGATGTCCGGGCCGAAGAAGTGGTCGTGGTTGCCTGGCACCGCGAACATGCCGTAGCGCGGCCGCAGCACCCGCAGCGCCTTCCTGAACAGCAGGATCTCGCGATCGCGCGTGTTGATCAGGTCGCCACCGAACAACACGAGGTCGGGCGACGCCGCCTGGATGCGTTCGAACACGGCCACCAGGTCGTCTTCCCCGAGGAAGCTGCCCGCGTGCACATCGGACACGAACGCGATGCGCAGGCCGTCGAGGCCGCGCACACCCTTGCGCAGCCACAGCGTGAGCTCCGGCAGTTCGAGACGCCGGTGGATGCGGCGATGGATCCAGTGCCCGATCGGCAACCGGTCGAGGCCACGATTCACGGACGCCAAGGCCATCGCCAGCATGCGGCGCCACCAGGAGCGCTTGCCCGACAACGGTCCACGCGGGGTCGGCGCGCGGCGCGCGCCGGAGGAGTTGCCGCTCACGCGCGATCGCTCCTGTCGGCCGCGAGCGGCGTCTGCAGCCGATTGAACAACGTGCGCACACCGATGCCGAGCATGTCGGCGGTGCGCGTGCGGTTGCCGCCGCAGTGCGCCAGCGTTGCCGCGACCAGGTCGGACTCGACGTCGGCGAGCTTCTTGCCGACGAGAGCGCGAATCGGATCGGCCGCCGGCAACAGCACCACCGTGCGCTCCACGGGAGCGGCGCCGTCCGCACCGATCCACCGTTGCACCATGTCGCCGGTCACGATTTCGCCGTCGCAGAGCAGGCCGATCCGCTGCACGACGTTCTGCAATTCGCGCACGTTGCCGGGCCAGTTGGCCGCTCGCAGCGTCAGTTCCGCCGCAGCGTCGAACACGAGCCCGGCGCGCAGGAAGTGGCGGGCCAGCGGCAGGATGTCGTCCGGGCGTTCGCGCAGCGACGGCAACGCGATCGGCACCACGTTGAGCCGCCACAGCAGATCGGCGCGGAAGCGGCCACGGGCGACTTCTTGTTCGAGGTCGCGGTTGGTCGCGGCGACGACGCGCACGTCGACGCGCATCGTGCGATTGCCGCCGACGCGCTCGAACTC
>SXGT01145655.1_pt1 | contig 58417 bp, 50 predicted proteins | sample 3176221 | NCBI WGS metagenome assembly SXGT01 (sample SAMN11356862, study PRJNA531348) | freshwater metagenome | isolation source: freshwater sample F1-120 | place: China: Fuxian Lake, Yuxi | collected 2017-12-25 | reverse complement strand
TATACATTTAGGGTGATTGCGACGAATGCGATAGGAAATTCAGTGGCTTCTGCAGCATCGACGGCAGTAACGCCATCGGTTCCTGTTAGCGTTCCAGGACCACCTACTAGTGTAACAGCCCTCCAACTTATCGTTGGACATCAATTCAGGTCCTTCTTCTCCTTCTTCTTCATCGACTTCATCTTCGTCTTCTTCGCCATCTTTATCAGTTGCTGGCTTCGTACCATCGTCTTCTTCGCCAAATCCATCTTCGTCTCCAAACTCCTCGTCGTCGAAGTCGTCTTCTTCTTCAAGTTCAAAGTCTTTTTCTTCTTCCTCGTCATACCCAACAATAAAGCGCGTTGGCATATGCGACGTTTCAGTGCGCTGCCATGTGGACAAGGACCATTTCAATTGATTTGTTTTAGATGCGAACATTGCAATTCATACTCCTGATGGGCGTGGGAATATCGCCTTTCTTGGTCAGGATGTCAACCCCCTTTATGGAAGTGGAATTGCGAGGGTTGATTGAGCCCCACCCATCAAAATCCACCCGTCTAAAAGTTGGATTCGATCGAGGCGCCCATCCGCAAAGTCCACTTCGAGTGCGGAACCCATTATTCGCCCACCGTCGCTCCAACCGAATCGGTGAATGAGCGTTCGTGTACCGGCGCGATTGAGCGCGAAATCACGTGGTTCATTGGCGCTGTTGGCTTGTTCGACGGCGACGATGGCGCCGCTAGCGAGAAGCACATCCTGAATCCTTCGCGCGCCATGCAAGCTGGATGATCCAACAAGTTCTCCGCTAAGCGTGAACAAGTCAATGACGCTTCGAGACCAGCCCACGATATTGGCACCACTTCGAATCCATCTCCTTGGACCATCCTCTTTCCCCAACTTGGACGAAGAACCAAATCGAACATCCTCGATCAGTCCGGAGCGCCAATCCAAAATATTTGATTGGTCAGTTGGATCGGTGACGAGCATTTTCCATCCCAACATCTCGCCTGCAATCGTTGTTCGAAGTTTTGCACTCGTAGAAATCCAACGGAGCCCCACTGCTGTTCCGAAGAGTTGCCAGCGACCGACACCCTGCTGAGTTCCAAACGCGATTTCGCCTGGACCCATGACCTGCACCCAGCGAACCTGCTCGTCGTCGGGGACAGGCAATTCTGCAAGTGTTTTGCCAGTAGATTGATCAATTGCGACAACGCAAGATGTTCTCGAATCGCTCTTGATTCTTGTGCCTGCAATCACAATCAGGGTCTCGCTTGCATCAACACATCCAATTTCATCCACTGTGGTCGCGGTGCGCCATCGAAGTTGTCCATCGCCAAGAGCGAAGGCACCAACAGCGCCATCAACACGAACTCCAACAACATTCTCATGACCTGTGATCACGAGACATTCTGATCGATCACCTACAACACCATTTTCGGCAACTGCAATTGAGAAGTCGTCAATACGCCAGCGGACTTCTCCTGCATCATCGATTTTTTGTGCGCCTCGAGTGTCACGCGTTGGTTGGTCGATCACAAGCACTCCGTCGCGCATCGGAGCGACTCGCAGCAATTCTGCGGGAAGTGGAACTGCCCAGCGCAAACCCAAGTCTGGGACTGCAAGACATGACAGAATGCGATCTGTCAAGAGGTAGGTTCTTGTATTTGGCGCTAGCGCGGTTCCATTGCCCCGCACAGGAGCAAGAACTCCTGGAATGAGTCGAGCAGTAATCTCGCTTGTGGCAGTGATCACTTTGGTCGCGGCAATCGATCGAGGCAGATTCTCGACAAGCGGAGCTGCGGGCGATGCCAAGAGCGCGAGAGAAGCATCAAGTCCACCAAGCGAAGTGATCGGCACATCGAACCCAGCCATAACGCAACGATCAAGCAACTGTGCTGCGGTAATTTCGAGATCAGATTTCTTCATCAGCGCGACTGCTTGGTTGAGAATCTCTGTCACGACAACACGATTCGCAGTCGCAATCGCAGCATCGACTGCGGCCGCGGAATCCCCCGATGCAATTGCGATTGATTTTTCGTTCATTCGAATTTGTGCTGCTTGAATCCACGCGCGTGCTGCATCCACAGTGCACGGCATACGACTTGCGAAACGCTCAAGTTCCACCGCAGTCGCGTTTGAAGGAGAACTCTCCGATGCCTGCTTGGCTTCAGCAGGACCGCCGACCATTGATGCCATGCGCTCGAGTCGTTGCAAAGCTGCTGCAGATCCACTGCGGAGGGATGATTGAGCATTGCCGTCGAAATCTGAAATCATGACAATCGATGCTTCAGAATCTGCCAACAACATTCTCCAGACCGCGATTGCACCACTCGAACGACCAGATCCCGCAAGCCAATCTCCCTGCGCGACAAGCGCCATCGCGCGTTCTGTGGCATTTGGTTGCGCACGAACGATCGCTGCGAAGAGAGCGTCCGATCCATCTCGACCTAAGAGACCACTCCGCGCCGCGTCGATCAAAATCGCAACGAACCGACTTCGTCGTTGGACATTTTTACGAGTTGCCTCGATCGCTGGCTCGATCGACTTCGTCGCAATTCGTAAAAGGTCTGCGTCACGAGCACGCAGTGCAAAATCAACGAGGCCCATGATGGCATCCGCATCTTGTGGTCGGTCGTTGGTTGCCGCGACCAATATCTCCTTCGCACGCGTTGCGTCCATAAGCACTTGGAGCGAATCATTGGTCGCCGCGGCGATCACGCCATCTCGAGCAACAATATTTGCTGGTCCTTCGCAAGGAATCGCAAGGACCGTTGTGCCATCGTCACCATTGACAAGCAGTGCGTTTGGTCCCATAGGAATGATCAAACCTGGGCGACCACTTTCCATCCAGCCAGATTGGACTCGACCTCGAATGCCCGATCGATCACTCCTAAAAATGGTCGTATTTCCCAATGGGATTGCAGGGAACTTCCAAATCGGTGTTCTCAGATCACTCACTCTAAATGCAGTAATACCGTCGCCAACTCCATAGACCAACGATCGTTCCCGATCGGTCAGGAGATATCGAATTGCGCCCCACTTGGTTGCAATTCCAATTGGAAATGAATCGATGACTTCGCCAGTATCGATTGAGAGGAGCTGCAATTCTGTCGCATTCGGAGCGATCGTTAAGAGGCCGCTCGTCGTGACAACGGCACCACCCATTTCCCATGGCATGACATCCATCTGGATATCGCGAATCGAAACTGGATCGCGGCGAATCCATCGGACACGCCCATCGCTGGCATCGATGCATGCGGATGTGCCAGATCCAGTCGAGACGAAAACTCTTCCACCAATAGTTGTTGGTGTTGTGTATGGTCGCGAACCTGCGCTACGAATTCCAGGCGCGGCTCCGACTGGGGTGACCCATTCGACCTCGCCAGTTTGAAGATTCACACCAACAACTGTTGAAACAGTTTCAAGACGACCTGTCATCTTTCGACCAAGCAACACAACCGTATTGTGAACCACAGTTGGGGCGCCATAAAAAAAGAATTCGCGAAATTCTGATTGACCTGCGAAACGATCCGGCGCAAGTTCCCATCTCTTGCGACCAGTCGACAAATCGAGGCAGACAAGCCGCCCCCCACCGCTTCGTTCCGTCCCGAGTGCGTGACCTGAAAGTGCAAGCACACAATCCCAGGCGACAACAGCGACTTCAAGATCTCCAGCTTGCGTGTCGGTCCTTGGCGCATTCGCACTGCCGATTGCCTGACGCCACTTTGGAAGATGAGAAAATGCGTCAAATGCTCGGAGAACATAGGCTTCATTGACCAACACGATGGGGCCATCAATCGTTGGAATCGACACGAGAAATCGACCGCTTGACGCAGATCCCTCGGCATTGTTCATTGGGATTCCACTCTCTATGGAGTCTTGAAGGCGAGAGTAAATCGAATTTTCCAGCGGCTCCCTCCAGAGTTGAACTGGATTGGTTGGTAAGGGACCAAATCGCGATGGTGCAAGTGGATCGATCGCTGCTTTCTTTTCCACCATGGGATTCTTGATCGTGATGGCGAGTTTCTCTCCTAACTGACGGAGAGTTTCTTCTGGAGAATGTTTGAGAATGTCCACAGCAGCCAATGCTCTCGCATCATCACCATTCCCCCATGCTGTCAACACCACAAGAGTTGCGTGAATAGATGGATCAAGCGATGAGATATCTGGATGCTCTTTGATCGAATCAAGAAGATTCTGCGCCGAGGCGAATTGCGCCAACTCGATTGCACGCTGAGTTTCGCGAACCGCTGCAAGAAGTCCTCCCGAAGTCAGAAGACGAGTCTCGACAACCTTTCGATCTTCCCCTGCCGCGACCAATCGCTCCGCTTCGCCAGTTTGGGCAGAACGAAATTTCGCCATGACCTGCGGATGAGATCGCAAGAATGACTCGGCGCGTGATCGACCATCGACGAATCGATCTTGCTCTCCTGAGACTCTGACCAACTTGCGTCCGAATTCCTCAAGAACGCGACTGATCAGGCGGGCAGATTCGGCCGGATTATTCGCCGCTTGATCTTCGGCTTGCGCCAACATCTGCTCGGCCGCGGGAGAATCATCGACCGCGACAACTGCAAATTCCTGCGCAAATGCAAGGGAATCAAGCGAGGCTGTGAATACACAGAAATACGCACAAAGAACGGCGAATGCGGCATCTGCACGAGCGGACTTTGGGAGATTGCGGCGAATGTTCAAATGCACTCAGCCCATCCTATGCCCACAAGGGTATAGATTGCACTTATGGTCGCCAGACTTCTTGTTCTTCTGATGATCCCGAGCATTCTGCTGGGATGCACCGCCACTCCGGATGTGCGCGTGGATTCGCTCGACAAGGTCTCCGAGGGACCGAGCGCGGGTGAATATGTCTTACGCATTGACATGCGAAATCCTACGGACTTGCCAATGGTGCTTGATCGATGGACCTATGAAGTTTCAACAAATCTCGGAAACTGGAGCAGCGTTTGGATTGCAAGTCGAACTCTCCCAGCTCGATCGATTACCTTTGATTCACTTCCAGTTGTCATCCGACATGGAGGCGATATCGACCCTCTGACGCAATGGAGTGTCAAGGGAAAACTGACATACCTATTGCCTGGGCAAATGGCTCAGACACTTTTTGATTTGGGAATTATCCAGCCGAACGTGGATTTTTCTGCTTCCGGCGACGCGACCCAGATTGGGGTTGAGGCGCCTGCGGTGAACTCTCGCTGACAGGATCAGAGAGGGATGTCGTGTCCCCTAGGCTGCGCGCATGTAACGCCAACGCATCGTTCATAAGGCGCTGATGAATTCCCAGTTGCCGCGGATCTTCTGCAGGCACGCCATCATCACGAACGCGCTGATAAGAACCACTTGGAAGGAGTTCCCACGATTGGCGAATGTCTTGCAGCGAATATTCCAATGTCGTCCACAAAATGCGACGATGCTCTAATTTTTCGATTGGCGTCGCAGCTTCCACCCGAGTCTGCAGATTGCGATACATCCAATCTGCGCTGCCAATGAAAAAGTCTCCATCGAGAGGTTCTGATTTTCCCGCGCCAAAGTAGAAAACACGACTGTGTTCCAAGAACCTTCCGATGAGCGAACGAACTCGAATGTTCTCGGACAAACCAGGAACACCTGGTCGAATGCAACAGAATCCACGAACAATTAGGTCGATTTGCACTCCCGCTTTGCTGGCGCGATAAAGCGCGTCCATCACGCCACGGTCTTCGATCTGATTCATCTTGGCAATGATTCGACCTGGTCGCTGCGCAGAATGCAGTTGCATTTCACGCTCGATCAGTTCAATGAATCGCCGTTTCATACTGACTGGAGCGATCAATAATTTATTGAACTTCGTTTGTCTCGAACGACCTGTCATGTAATTGAAAAGTCCAACAAGATCCTCGGTGATCAACGGGTCGCTGGTCAGGATGCCGAAGTCCTCATAGACGCGTGCGGTTCGAGCGTTGTAATTTCCCGTTCCAACATGGCCGTAGCAACGAATGCCGTCGGTCTCCTGACGAACAACAAGTGCCGTCTTCGTGTGGGTCTTCAAACCGATCACGCCGTATGCCACATGCACGCCAGCATTTTCCAATTTGCGAGCCCATTCGATATTGCGAGCTTCGTCGAATCGCGCGCGAAGTTCGACCAATACCGCGACCTGCTTGCCACTTTCAGCGGCGTGAATCAGACTTGCAATGAATGGGCTGTCACCAGAAGTGCGGTACAGCGATTGCTTGATGCAAAGAACTTTCGGATCATCTGCTGCGGCGATGATGAACTTTTCAACGCTGAGATCAAAACTCTGATAGGGATGGTGAACCAAAATATCGCCTTTGCGAATCTGGGAAAAAATGCTCGATCCTGCTTCGGCGGAAAGTTCCGCGGGCGGAAGCGGAGTCCAACGAGAATATTTCAGCGCTGGTAGGTCGACATCTGCGATTGCATCCAGAATCCCATAGTCCGTCAGCCCGGAGGTTTCATAAATGTCTTCCGCGCCAAGATCAAGTTCTTCCATTAAAAAGCGCAGGATTCGAGGGCTTGCTCCAGATGCAACTTCCAATCGAACAACTCGGGCAAATTTTCTTTCCTTCAGTTTCTGCTCGACTGAAATCAGCAAATCGTCGGATGCGTCACGCTCAGCTTCGATCTCTGCGTCGCGCGTCACGCGAAATGGAAGGACTTGGAGGATTTCCATCCCTGGGAAGAGTTCATCCAAATTATGTTCGATGATCTCTTGCACTGGAAGAAATCGCTTGCCGGTTCTCAGTTCGTACATTCGAGTCGGAGATTCTGGAATCTTGACGCGAGCGAACATCGTCTCGGGTTCGCCCGGACGGCGAACGACCAAACCAAGTGAGACGCTCATATTGGAAATGAACGGAAATCGATGGCCAGGATCGACTGCAAGTGGGGTCAAGATCGGGAAGACATTGCGACGGAACCACGCTTGAGCTTCCGCGCGTTCAGACTCTGAAAGATCACTCCATTGCAAGAGTGATATTCCTGCAGTACGCAATTCTGGAAGCAACTTCTCCGTGAGAATTTTTGTTTGGATTGCATCAAGAGCAAGCACGCGAGTCCGCACGCTGTGCAGAACTTGTGCCGGAGTGAGTGGTTCGAAATTCGTCGCACTGATCCCCGTTTCAATCGCGTGCCGCATCGCACCGACTCGCTTCATATAAAACTCGTCAAGATTCCTTGTATAGATCGCCATAAATCGAACGCGCTCCAAGAGTGGGGTGCGCGGATCCGCGCACATTTCCAAGACTCGGGCGTTGAATTCAAGCCACGAATGATCGCGATTAAAGAATCGAGTTGGATCACCTTGACCGTCAGAACTAGGAGCATCGAAAAATGGGTCGAAGTTTGCTTGTGACTTGGTCATTGGTCGTTTGTTTCAACCGATCTGAAAGCGAGAAGAATGGAAAGAGAAAGTATTGACATTATGAGAGTACATACCGAGCAGCGCAGCCTGGAGCTTCTGTCACCCGGACCGATCGAATTGTGACTTGACGAGGAATACGCGCCGCCATTTCTGTGGCGATATGTTTTGCGACAGCTTCAGCTGTGGGATTCACAACATCGAAAGGAGGCGTTTCGTTGAGATTTCTGGAGCAGAATGGGCGAATGACACTGTCGAGGCTCGCTTCGAGGGCGTGAAAATCGCACGCCAAACCATCTTGATCCAACTCGGCTGCGCTGACAACAACTTCAACTTGCCAATCGTGGCCATGGATCGCTTCGCGCTCGCCACGAATCACGATTGCGTGAGCGGCCGAAAATATCCGCCGTACCTCGAGTTCGAACATAATTTGAGTATAGCCATTTGATTCAAATTCCCCGCTTCTGCGTGGAACGACTAGATTTCTCCTCGTGCAAGACGCTCCACTAATGCTTTCTGTTTCCGGCGCTCGAGGACTTGTTGGAAAGTCGATGACGCCGAAAGTTGCCCGGAACTTTTCTGCCGCATTTGGGCAACACATTCGCAGTGCACTGCCGACGAACGCTCGACCGAAACTGATTGTTGGACGAGATGGGCGAGGATCTGGCGCCGAACTTGCTGACGCAGTTTGTGATGGGTTGTGCGCTGCAGGATTTGATGTGATTGATCTTGGAATCGTCTCGACGCCGACCGTTGGATTGATGATCGGTCATCTCGGCGCGGTCGGCGGAATTGTTTTGACTGCGAGCCATAATCCAATTGAATGGAATGGACTGAAGACGCTGAATGCGGATGGATTGGCATTGCCACTTGACGATGCGAATCAAGTCATCGCACGATTTCGCGCGGGGGAAACCGCAATTGAAGGCGCGCGCGGAGTGCGGACTCGATGCGCGGATGGTGATCAAGTGCATATCGACAAAGTCTTGGCGAATGTTGATGTTGCTGCGATTCGCTTGAAAAAATTTCGCGTCGTGCTTGATAGCGTCAACGGCGGCGGATCTCGCGCGGGGAAAATGTTGCTCGATGCACTTGGATGTGATGTTGTGCACCTCAATGGCGAACACACGGGAACATTCGCGCACACTCCTGAACCGATCGAGGCGAACCTCGGTCAATTGTCGGATGCGGTTCGCTCGACAGGTTTGGTCGCAATGGGATGCGCGCAAGATCCTGACGCGGATCGTCTGGCACTTGTCGACGAGCATGGTCGATTTATTGGCGAGGAGTACACGCTCGTTCTGGGGGTGATGCGACTTCTGCAAAGACACGGGCATGGCGCTCTGGCGACGAATCTGTCCACATCGCGAATGATCGATGATCTCGCGGCCAAGTTTCCACCATCGCGGGTGATTCGAACTGCCGTCGGAGAAGCAAATGTTGTTGCGGGAATCAAGAGCAACGGAGGTATTGGCGGTGGCGAAGGCAATGGCGGATTTATTTGGCCAAAAATTTGTTGGGTGAGAGACTCGCTCTCTTCAATGGCTCTTGTTTTGGAACTTTTGGCGCACGACGGACGGACTTTGAGCGCGATCATCGATGGAATCCCTAGATATTCGATGATCAAACGGAAATTGGACCTTGCTTCCATGGGCGGCCAAAGCGCGGTGCCCAAAGCGCTTGGCAAGGTTCGCGACTTTTTTTCCAATCGTGCGGGCGCGCAACTGAACCAGACCGACGGAATCCGAATCGACCTCGCCGACGGATGGGTGCATCTGCGAGCATCAAACACCGAGCCAATCATTCGATTGATCGCCGAGGCGAGTGATCGCACACGCGCCGAACAACTCTGCGATGAGTGCGGCCGTGCAGCTGGATTTGGCGAATAGCAAATTTTCTTGTTACTTTGGATCGCATCAGTTTGTAGACTCAATGCATGCTGACATTCGCTGGCGCATACACCGCTCTCATCACTCCATTCTCGCGCGACGGCGCAACAGTGGATCTCCCCCGCCTTGCTGAACATATTCATTTTCAAGCAAAGGGCGGGGTGCGCGGCATTGTTCCATGCGGCACCACTGGCGAAGCGCCGACTCTTGAGGAGCATGAACATATTGCGGTGATCGAATGCGCGGTCACGACAGGAAGACCGCTTGGTCTGCAAGTCATCGCTGGCGCGGGAAGCAATTCCACTTCGCATGCAATTCACCTGCACAAACTTGCCGCATCGCTTGGCGCGAATGCGTCGCTGCAAGTGACTCCGTATTACAACAAACCCTCACAAGAGGGCATTTATCACCATTTTATGGCGATTGCGGACAGCGCCGAACTTCCCATCGTTCTGTACAACATTCCTGGGCGAGCGGCTGTCGCTATCGCGCCCGAAACAATCGAACGATTGTCGAAGCATCCAAATATCGTTGCGTTGAAAGAGGCAACAGGCTCGATGGATTCTGCGAGTGAAATTCGTCGCCGTTGCTCGATCGTCATTCTGTCAGGCGACGATTCATTGACTGCAAGTTTCGCGGCAGTTGGCGCAGTCGGTGTTGTGAGCGTTGTATCGAATATTGTTCCAGATCGTGTCGCACAACTCTGTCGCAACATTGCCAGCAACGATCTTGCTGAAGTGCGAAACTCTCACGAAAAACTTTTTGGCCTCTCACGCGGGCTGCTCTCATTGGATGTCAACCCAGTTCCTCTGAAGTGTGCGATGGAATTGCTCGGGCGCGACACTGGTTCGGTGCGATTGCCTTTGGTGCGTGCAAGCGAAGCCGTTCGATCAACAGTTGCCGCGCTTCTTCGAGATGCCCAGATTGAAGATGCGCTGGAAGTTGGAGGAACTGGAAATTCCACAACTGCGCGTTTGGAAAAATCGCACAAATCACAGAATGCCGGAGCGTCCTTGTGACGATTCCTGCTGGGGCTTCAGGACAAGCAACGAATCCTCTGGAAAACGCGCCAAATCTGCCATACAAGATTGCAGTTTTGGTCTATCTCTATGACGAACAGAATCGCCTTCTGATGTTGCACAGACTGAAGAAGCCAAATCCTGGGATGTATTCCCCCATTGGAGGCAAAGTCGAATTCCATCGAGGTGAATCGCCGCACGAATGCGCTCGCCGAGAGACTTGGGAAGAAGCGGGTCTGACATTAGATCATCAAGACATCCGATTGTTTGGCATCGTTTCAGAACGCGCATATCAGAATGAACATCACTGGCTGATCTTCCTCTTTGAATCGGTCAAGCCAATCGTTGCTGCGGATGTCACAAGAATGGATTTCGACGAAGGCAAATTGCAATGGGTCCCCGTCGAAGAAGTCGCAGGACTTGGCAACGGAATGGGTCTGCCCGAAACGGACCGGCGAGTCATGTGGCCCAACGCTCAGAAACATAGAGGTGGTTTTTTTATGGTCGAGATCGACTGCACAAAAGATCCGTTTGATTTCTGCGTTGTAGAAAGCGCGCCACGACTGAATCGTTAGCGACTGCAGAGCGCACGCATTTCAGCGACTGCGCCGCGAATACCCACAAAAACAGCGCGACTGATGATCGAGTGTCCAATGTGCAATTCGTACAGTCCAGGGATCTTCGAAAGTGCGGCGACATTTTCATAATTCAGCGCATGTCCAGCATTGAAGCGCATTCCTGCTGATTGAATCAGCGCCCCCACTTGCGCCACTCGATCTAGTTCTGCGCGCGACTTTGCCCCCAACGATCCCTCCAAATGAAAAGCGTGCGAATATGGCCCTGTATGCACTTCGCAAATTGCAACGCCAATCTTTGCCGCGGCTTCGACTTGACGAGGATCTGCGTCGATGAAGACACTTGATGCAATGCCAGCTTGTGCCAATCGAGCAACGATCGCACGCAGCGAATCGCCGAGGGCGGCGACATCAAGTCCACCTTCTGTTGTGATTTCACTGCGCCCCTCGGGAACAAACATCGCCGTCTGTGGACGAATTCGCAAAGCGAAGGCGACCATCTCGTCGGTTGCTGCCATCTCGAAGTTCAGCGGAACTGAAACCACTTTGCGAAGCTGTTCGACGTCTGCGTCTTGAATATGTCGCCGATCTTCACGCAAGTGCACGGTGATTCCGTCAGCGCCGCCCAATTCAACCTCTCGTGCGGCGAGAACTGGGTCGGGCTCCCAAGTTCTTCTTGCTTGGCGAATGGTGGCGACATGGTCGATGTTCACGCTCAATTTTGGCACGGGGATATGCTAGGTGTATGCCATCATTTTCGTCGAAGTTGAATGAACTGCAAACTATCTTGCATGCCCAGGGAGATCGCGTCTTGACGCTCGTGACTTTGGCGATCGAGTCGTACTTCGATCACGACGAAACAAAGGCGCGAACGGTTATTGCGCTCGACGACGAAATCGACAGCGTCGATGTGGCAATCGAGCGGGCGTCGATTCCGTTGCTGGCGATGGGGCAGACTAACGAGCATGCGATCCGCCAAGTTCTGACATTGGTCAAGGTCAACAACGAACTGGAACGGATCGCTGATTGCGGAGTCAACATTGCAGAACAAGTCGTTGGGCATCAACATTTGTCCGACCCAATGCCACCAACATTCCGAGTGATGGCGAATAGCGTGCTTGGGATGCTGAGAGATTCCAATCGTGCGCTTGCCACTTCCAACGCCGAACTTGCGCGGCAGGTTCTCCTCTTTGACGACACGGTCGATCGTTTCCGCAACGAACTGATTCTTCAAGCGCAAGAACAAGTGGCGCTTGGAACAAGCAGTGTTCGCTTTGCATTCAGAGTGACTGGAGCAACTCGAAATATGGAGCGCATCGCCGATCATTCGACGAATATCTGTGAGCAAACGATTTATCTTCTCAGTGGAAAAATTGTGCGACATCGTCCCGAGGGTTGGTCAGATCCTGCGCCACCTGAATTGGACTGACAGAATTTCGGCGATACAACAATGCCTTCCCTTCAAGAAAGATATCGAAAGACAAAAGAGCGTCTTGACACATTTGGACAGTCCCATGTTCTTGCATTTTGGGATTCACTCGATGATGCTCGACGCGAAAATTTGTTGGCGCAGTGCGAAACATTGCCACTCGAAATCCTCAAGCGAGAAATTGCGAATTCAACTGCATCGCATGAGAAGTCGAGTTCTTCGACCAATGACATTCAACCAGTTTCGGTTGTTCGCCCGCAATCTTTGGATGCCTTGAAGTACCGCGCAATTGGAGAGGAGATGGTCCGATCTGGTCGTGTTGCATGTTTCACCGTCGCGGGCGGTCAGGGAACGCGACTTGGATGGAATGGGCCAAAGGGAACATTTCCTGCAACGCCCCTGCTTCAGAAACCGCTCTTTCAAGTTTTCGCGGAATCAATTCTTGCTGCACGACGTCGTTGGAAAGGAAATATTCCGTGGTATCTGATGACGAGTCCGCTGAATCATCAAGCAACACAGGATTTCTTTCGAGAGCATGATTGGTTTCAACTTGGTGAAAACAGCGTTCGATTCTTTGCGCAAGGAACGCTGCCATCACTTTCACTTGATGGGAAAATTCTTCTTGCATCCCCTGATTCGATCGCTTTGAATCCCGATGGACACGGTGGTGCGATCCGCGCTCTTGCTGAAAGTGGTTCACTCGCAGAAATGCGGCGCGAGGGAGTGGACACACTGTCATACTTTCAGGTTGACAATCCACTGGTGAAGGCAGTTGATCCGCTCTTTCTTGGCCTGCATGCGGCGCACCCCGAGAGTTCAAGTGAAGTTTCAAGCAAAGTTGTTGCCAAGCGAGACCCGAGCGAAAAAGTTGGTGTCTTTTGTCGAAGGGATAATCGAACGGTGGTTCTGGAATACAGCGACTTGCCTGTGCGCCTTGCAGAGGCGACTCATCCCGATGGCGCGCTTATGCACTCGGCTGGCTCTATTGCAATTCATGCATTTTCAAGGGCTTTTTTGGAACGCCTCGCTGATGATGGCCAGGGTCTTCCTCTGCACCGTGCGTTGAAAAAGGTTGCAAGCATCGATATGCATAGCGGAATTGTGGTCGAGCCATCAGCTCCCAATGCGATCAAGATGGAGGCTTTTATCTTTGACGCAGTGCCGATCGCAAGTCGATCGATGGTGTATGAAACTCGCCGCGACGAAGAGTTTGCGCCGATCAAGAATGCTGATGGGGAAGATTCCGCGGCGACGAGTCAACGCGCGCAATCGGAGCGTGCGGCTCGTTGGTTTGAAGCGTGTGGAATAAAAGTGCCTCGTGATGAGGAAGGCGGCGAATGCGCAGCAACGATTGAACTTTCACCGTTGACGGCGCTTGATGCTGGCGAACTTGCTCAGTGCGCAAATCTTCCGCGCAGTATCGCAGTAGGCGCGAAGATCGCGCTATAAAACAACGGATGTGTTGCGACTCTGACGCGGTCCATCAGACGAGAGCGCATTCGTTCGCATCAATCACTGTAAAAGCCAGACGCGCAGATCCACTCCACCGATCAACCTGAGGGATGGCCATTATGTTCAACCGAGAACCGCGCTTTACTCTGTTGAGCTGCCCCGCTTGACGCCACCATGTGCAGCGAACATCTCTTGCATCGGAACCATCCATACGTACGAAGATGCTTAGGTGATCTGAATTTTCTCCGAAGAGGCGCGGCTCTGCCGAAACAACCGCGCCACGGATGAATACTGTTGGTGCAGGAAATGTTCGACCGAATGGGCCGAGGCCATCAAGAGCCTCGAATGATTCGATGGTCAAATCGGACGGGAGAAACTCGATATCTGGCCGAATCGAGGGCGCTTCGTGATTCTTGCGATTTTCAGCGGCGTGAGCAGAAAGCGTCTCGCGAAATGCATCAAGGCGATCCATGCGAACTGCGACGCCTGCAGCTGCTGCATGTCCACCAAATCGCTCGAGCAACGCAGCACAAGAATGAAGTCCGTCTAGAACGGAATATCCCTCAACACTTCGAGCGGAGCCATGCGCGAATTCACCTTCGCTTTCCATCAAGACAACAGGAACAGCGAACATTTCAGCCAATCGTGAACATGCGATTCCGACGACTCCGCGCGGCCAATCTGGCGCGGCGAGCACACATGCACCGCGAGCGCGACCAAGACCTTCTTCAATTCGTGCAGATGCAGCATCGACGATCAATCGTTCAACTTGCTTGCGGCGATTATTGAGTTCCTTGAAGTTGGACGCCATCTGCTTTGCGGATCGAAGGAGTGTTGCCTTGTCGGCGCCCTCCTGCGAAATCGATGGAAGTCCAAGCAATGCCACCGCATCAAGTGGACGACCCAAGCGACCACACGCATTGACGATCGGTGCGATACCAAAAGAAATTCTCTCAGCATCAACACGATCATTTGCGCCGATGCCTGCCTCACGCGCCAACGCGAGCAAACCGGGCAGCCCGCTATTGGCGATTCGCGCAGCTCCTAGTCGCGCGATCAATCGATTTTCTCCGCGAAGAGGAACCACATCCGCGACCGTGCCGAATGCGGCAAGTGCGAGCGTTTCCACCAGCAATTCACGCAGTATTGTCGGCACTCGATCGCTGCCGCACCACGCGCACGAGAATGCCCATCCCACTTTCCAAGCAACTGCCGCGCCGCAGAGTTCCGTCGTTCCGCCACCGAGCGCGGGATGCGCGATTGCATCCACATCAGGCAAGATGCCATCAGGAAGCATCGTGTGGTGATCTGTGATGAGTAATTCCAAACCCAATCGACGCGCTTCACGCGCCTCTTCAATCGCAGTCACGCCGCAATCAACAGAGATGATCGTCTGCACGCCAATCGATGCGAGATGCTGAATTGCAGCGACGGATAATCCATAACCTTCAGTCGCGCGCTCTGGGATATAGACGATGGGGGGATCGCTTGGTCGTGCCGCGCGCATCAGATGCAACAGAATTGCTGACGCGCACATTCCGTCTGCGTCGTAGTCGCCAAAAATTGCAATTTTTCGACCCGTGCGCACGGCGGTTGCGAGTCGTTCTCCAACTTCGACTGCACCGTGTAACTCGATTGGAGGCGCAAGATCGCCAAATGTTGGCGCAATAAACTTTTGCAGAGAACTTGCAGGGATTCCTCGCGCTGTTGCTATTCGCTGCATCAACGTGCCCGACGGAACGCTCGCAGGGAGAATCCATTTTTTCAACCAACCATTCATCGCCACAGGCTACGGGCGATCGAAGAATCACACGCAGAACTCAATTCCTGTAAATCGAAATTCTGTCACACTTCGATAACCGTCTCCAGCTGTCGCTCGATTCTGTGGCTGTGTCCGTGGCTCGACAAAAAATCGCTGCATTGACCATTTGAATCTGCAATTGCTAGCATCCAACAAATGCCCAATCGCTACAAATCCATTCTGCTCTTCGGTGCGCCCGGAGCGGGGAAAGGCACTCAAGGGAAGATCCTTGGAAAGATTCCCGGCTTTTTTCACTTGGCTTGTGGCGATGTTTTTCGGTCCCTGGATATGACGAGCGATCTTGGCAAACAATTTCTGAGTTTTTCTTCGCGCGGAGAACTTGTTCCAGATGAACTCACAATTCAAATGTGGCGCCAGAATATGCATGCACAAACCGTACTCAGTCTTTACAAACCCAAACAAGATTTGCTTGTTCTCGATGGCATTCCGAGAAATGTTGGGCAAGCAAAGGCGCTGCAAAGTTCTCTTGATGTCTTCAAAGTGATCCACCTTCGATGCAACGACGAAAACGCGATGATGCAACGAATGCGAAGACGAGCGCTGAAAGAAAATCGTATGGATGATGCAGATGACAAAGTCATTCGCCATCGATTCGAGGTCTATCACGAAGAGACACTTCCGGTCTTGGAGTTCTATCCCAAATCCATTGTTGCTGAAATCGATGCGATGGGATCACCTGCTCAAGTTTTCCAACGCGTTCTCGAAGTCGTGGTTCCAGTGCAAGAATCTCATTTCAATCAACCTGCTACGAATGCTTCTTGATTGATCTTCAGATCTCCCTCACACTCAGTTCGCAGAATCAGCAAGACGAGTCAGAGATATTCTGCGCGAAGAATCACGGCGCCTTATCTGACATATCTGTTTCCTGCTTTCCAAAGGTCTTCTTCTTGCCAGGCTTTGTGTTTGCCGTGGGAATTGGTTGCACCTTCGCAGTCGCTGGAGCGAACTTTTCTTCGGCTTCGCTCAGTGCGAGCAACCGTCTTTCAAGAACCATACTGCGTGTCTGTGATGGAAATTGCCCTTCAAACTTATCGAGATTGCTGGCTGAAGTGAGGTCAACCTCGACTTCCACACGCTCCTCGATAAAGCCACCCTTCCCGTCGAGTTTTGGCTTATCACGCTCGTCACGTTGTTGGCGTGCCACCAATAACTTGACGGAATCGCCTGGCGCCTTTGATTGAATGATGTCGACAAGGTCGTTCGATGTTTTAATTGGCTTTCCATCGATGCTTTCAATTCGATCACCAATCTTCAAGACCGACGCTGCGGGCATACCAGGTAACAACATTTGCACTTCGACGCCAGGTCTATCGGGATTGCCGCTGATTTGCATACGAATGCCGAGTGCGCCTCGTGGAAGTCCGAGCACTTTCTCGCGTGCGACAGTCAAGAGCCGCTCGCGTTGCTCATCGCTGAGATTTCCTCGAACCAAAATTGCAAAAACTTCTTCAGTGGTGACTGTCGGATCTGCCAAGCGTTCGCTTGCATTTTGACGCTGCGCATATTCGTTCGAATCCAAATCTGCAACCAAACTGAGCACCTTCGAAGAAATACGAACGCTTGCAAGGACTTCCTCAGACCACAGTCGAACAACCTCGGGTGCAGGCAACATCGGACTCTGCATAAAGTCTCCACGCCACAACTGCTGTCCTCCAACAGCCTCGATCTTCACCTTCACCGGAGCTTGAGGATCTGCAATTTTGCCAACTCCTTGACCCTTTTCTTCAGGAGGCCTGTCAGCGATATTTTGTGCCTGTGCAGATGCGTGAAAGACCGCGACGAAGACCACAGCGCAGACAGCCATTTGCCTGATTGACGCAGTTGGCGAACTTGGTTTCAGGATTCGTGTCCCATGCATTGCTGAAAGAGTTTAGTCAACCTCTCCCTCTGCGACAAAATCCAATCAGATCGCAATGCGATAAATCGTAAAATTTCAATGCCAGACCGACCCTCCCACGATCCAGAAAGTGCGATTCGTGGAATCGTTTCGGCGATTGTTGCTTCAATCATCAGTGAAGAAAGCGCTCCGCATTCTTCGGCATTCAATTCGATTTCCGTCGATAATCCATAACCGCTTAAGAAACTCTCGATAAGTTGCACATTCAAAGTTGCATCCCAGTGCGAGACGGACTTCTGGCTCATGCTCGGAATAGAAAACTGCAATGCTGCGTTTGCGATGTCAAAGATTGTTCGATCCACGCGAGTGGAATCGAAGTCAAGCATTACAACTGGTGTTCCAGCTCCAAAGAGAATATTTCCAGGATGAAAATCTCCGTGCAAGATTGATCTGTGGCCATAAGTAGCAGATGCTTGAAGAACGCTCTCTGCCGCGGCTGCGGCATCGTTATATTGAGTCCGCAGAATTTCTATGATTCGCTCCAACTTACTCTTTGTGGCTTGTGGATTCACCTCAAGAATCTTTCGTGCCAGAATGTCCCACGATGACGCGACTGACTTACTGTTGTGATATCCAAAATGATCTGGAGACGGGGTTGAGGGGTGCCACTCTTGCAGTGTTCGATGAAGTCGCAACAGCATGGTCCCGCTCTCACGTGCCTCCCACGTCGATCGCCGAAATCGATCTCCTTCAATAAATGCGAACATCTCATAGAGGCACCCTTCATCCAAAATCCATGTTGCATCAGCCGCAGATCTCATCAGTGGTGCAGTCGGGAATCCTTTGCGTGCGAGTTCGAGTTGAACCTCATGGCTCAACCTGACTCGAGCGAGGTTTGCCGGAGTACCTATGCGACGCTTCAAAAGAAATTGAACTTTATCTTCGGTCTCGATAATGACCTTTGGGAATCGAGCAGATCCGCGGTTATATGCATGAGCACGCGTGACTGTCCGTAACTGAAACAGACCAGCAATGATCCGAATCTCATCAAGCGAAATCTGTGCTCGCGTTGTTTCCCCCGCCCTATTCAGCATTCTGCGCCTGCTCCTTGATGCGGTCGATTGCGGTCTTGATTTCGACAACCTGCCGACTGATTGAAACATCCGCCGACTTGCTGGCAATCGTATTCGCCTCGCGCAACAACTCCTGCGCGACAAAATCCATCGTTCGTCCGATCGGCTCGGCAAGTTTCGGATTCAGTAGCGACTCATATTGATCAAGATGCCCAGTCAAGCGCACCAGTTCTTCCGCGATATCCGAACGCTCGGAAAAGATTGCGACTTCTCGCAGCAAATCGGCGGGCTCGACAGTCTTGCCAATCTCCGCCAACATTCCATCGATGCGCTGTCGCAATCGTGTTTGATATGCGGCGATGACTTCTGGAACGCGCAGTCGAATCGCATCGACACGCGTGCGAATGATCGCGCCATATTCCACTAAGTGTTCACGCATCGCCTCGCCTTCAACTCGGCGCATCGCCATAAGATTGGCGCATGCTTCATCGAGCAAGCGCAGCGCAACTGGGCGCAGGTGCTCAAGAAAGATCGCGCCTCCATCTTCAACAACAACTCCTGGGAGAAGAAGTAACTGTCCACGATCAATCCGCGACGCCTCCTCTGATCCAAGAGCGGAAACAAGTTGTGAGAGATACTCATTCAACCGAACACCGTTGATGCGCGTCGTAATTTGCGCAGCTGCATTGGAAACTCGTACCGTCACGATGACACTGCCGCGAACAAGGCGCCGTGATACTTGCGCTTCAATATCTGCTTCAAGAACAGTGAAATCTTCAGGCACTCGAAGCGTGCACTTGAAATGCCGATTGTTGACAGAACGAACTTCGACTGCGACAAGCGCTCCATTGATCTCGGCTTGTGCGATGCCGAACCCGGTCATCGATCGAATCATCGGGGTTTACGGCTTTCCGCCAGCAGGCGCTTCTGGTGCTGGTGCTGGTGCTGGTGCTGGCGGCGCAGACAAAGATTGATTCGCCGCTGGTACCGCATCGGTAGCAGGCGTTGGCGCGGTCAGAGATGCATCGGATGCTGGAGTTGCAGGAGTCGTTCCAGCAGGCGCGACAGATGTCTGTGTTGGATCCGTCGGCAGAAGTCCGGGCTCGATCATTTGTTCTTCGGTTTGGGTACCTGGAGTTGAATTTTGATTTTCAAGCACATTCAAGCCAATCGCAACAAGGAGATAAAGAGCAAACGCACCCATCGTCAGGTATGTCAAGACATCTCCCGTTCGACCGCCGAATGCTGTGTCAGTTCCTCCACCCGATGCCCCGCCAAATGCTTGAGCCAATCCGCCACCTTGCGGACGCTGCACCAAAATCACAAGCACCAAAATGACGCTGGACAAGATGAAGAGGACGGTAAGAATCGAAAACCACATGCTCATTAGATTTTTCCACTCGGCCGGTTTATCCGGTCGCAATTCCGATCATTGCCGAAGAACAAATGGAAAGAAAGTCAGTTGGCTTCAACGAAGCTCCACCAATCAATCCACCGTCAACTCCTGGCGCGGCGAAGATCGTCTTCGCATTGCCAGGCACTACCGATCCGCCATACACAATGCGGATCCCAGAGGCGAGTTCCGAATCATAGCGTGAACCAATAAACCCTCGTATCACCCCGTGCGCCTCCTCCGCATCGTCCGCAGTCGCGGCAACGCCCGTGCCAATAGCCCAAACGGGTTCGTATGCAATGACGACTCGCGCCATTGCATCGGCTGGAATGCACTCGAATGCGCTCGCTAGTTGATCCAGAACAACTTTATGCGCGTGGCCGGTGGTTCTCTGAACCAAAGTCTCGCCAACGCACAGGACAACCGACAATCCACTCTCGATTGCCATTGCAAATTTTTCTGCCACCGCAGAATCTTCTTCGCCGAGGCGATGACGCCGCTCAGAGTGACCCACAAGGACCCACTTCACGCCAAGATCCAAAAGCATTTCTGCGCTGACTTCGCCAGTCAATGCACCGTTGACTTCGCTCGACACATCTTGCGCGCCCAGAGCGATCGAACTCCCATCGATCACTCGACCAACGGACTGCAAATATGGATACGGAGGAAAAACAACTACATCAATCGCGTCATTCCCCTGCTTCAACTCTGTTGCCAACGCAGACGCAAGAGCCATCCCCGATTCGAGGTCAGTGTTCATCTTCCAATTTCCGCCAACGAATGGACGACGCGTCATAGGGTCGGATGTTACGGGCGAAACAAATTCGTGGCAGAATTGCGTAGACTTCCACCCCAATGCGCGCTGCAGACATTCGAACCGCATACATCGATTTCTTCCGCAACAAAGCGGCGCACACATTTGTGCAAGGAAGTCCCGTCGTGCCATACGACGATCCCACGCTGCTCTTTACGAATGCGGGGATGAATCAATTCAAGGATGTCTTTCTTGGCCGAGGCTCTCGGCCATACACGCGCGCGGTGAATTCGCAGAAATGCATTCGCGCTGGTGGAAAGCACAATGATCTAGAGGATGTTGGAAACGACGTCTATCACCATACTTTTTTCGAGATGCTTGGGAATTGGTCGTTTGGTGATTACTTTAAAGAAGAATCTATCGCGTGGGGATGGGAATTGCTCACTGGAACATTTGGTTTGAATCCAGAGCGGATCTATGCGACATATTTCGGCGGTGATGCGAAGGCCGGGCTGGAACCCGACACGGAAGCGCGCGCGATTTGGCTGCGCTTTCTTCCTGAAAACCATGTGATTCCCGGCTCGATGAAAGATAATTTCTGGGAGATGGGCGAAAGTGGTCCATGCGGTCCATGCTCCGAAATTCATTTCGATCGCATTGGTGGACGCAACGCTGCAGCGCTGGTGAATTCTGGCGATCCTGATGTCTTGGAAATTTGGAATCACGTTTTCATTCAATTCAATCGTGAAACTGATGGAACACTGAAGCAACTTCCGGCGCGACATGTCGACACGGGCATGGGCTTGGAAAGACTTGTGAGTGTGATTCAGGGCAAACGATCAAATTATGACACCGACCTTTGGTCTCCAATTTTTTCTGCGATCCATGAAGTGACTGGAGCGCGACCCTATGGCGGCATCTTGAACGATCACATTGATGTTGCATATCGCGTGATCGCCGATCATGTTCGCTGCCTGACCGCAGCGGCATGCGATGGCGCTGGACCTGGAAACGAAGGACGAAATTATGTCCTGCGCCGCATCATTCGACGAGCGGCGCGGCATGGACGACAAACTCTTGGAATGGATCGTCCATTTGTGTTTGAACTTGTGCCAGCTGTTGTTGAAACTTTGGGGAAAGCCTTTCCAGAGATTCTTGCAGGAGCAAAGAAAGCGACCGACATCATTCGTGCGGAAGAAGAACTCTTCGGTCGCACGCTCGGACGAGGCATCGCCCTCTTTGACGAATCCGCAACCCGTGGCGCCACTTCAAAGCCTCCACGCATCGCAGCAGAAGATGCTTTTCGCCTGCACGACACTTGGGGATTCCCGATTGACCTGACTCAAGTCATGGCAAGCGAACGGGGAATGCAAATTGATCTCGAGGGTTACAAAGTTCTGATGGAACGCGCGCGCGAAACAAGCCGAGCCGTTGCAAGTGACGCGCCACAGTTGGAATTGACGCCGGATGCGATTGCAAAGCTTGCTGCACTGCATGTGCATGCAACAGATGACACATTCCGCGACGGTGGTCGACCGATGCGTGTGAATGTCGCTGCGATTTGGGATGGAAAAGATTTTCATTCCTCGGTTTCAGTTGGGCAGACAGTTGGAATTGTGCTGGATAAGACCTGTTTTTATGCGGAATCTGGCGGTCAAGAAGCGGATCACGGCGATATTCGCGCCGGGCATAACGATGGTGGCGGCACACTGGGTGATGGCAACGCACTCGGTTCGCATGGCGTATTCCAAGTCAGCAATGTTCAGAAGTTCGGCGATTACATCCTGCACATTGGCCAAGTGCATTCTGGAATCATCCGCACAGGCGATCCTGCAGAGATCTCGCTGCGCCACGGCCGACGCGAATCGATCCAAGCAAATCACACTGCAACACATCTCTTGAATCTCGCGCTGCGCGAAGTGGTTGGCGAAGAAGTGCAACAGCGTGGATCACTCGTCGCTCCAGATCGACTTCGCTTTGACTATTCTGGATCGGGGGCTCTTTCCCCCGCCGACGCCGTGCGTGTCGAAAGCCTTGTAAATGAAGCGATTTCGCGCAAACTTCCAGTGCATATCGCCACGATAGACCTTGCAAAAGCGCGTGCGATCAATGGCGTGCGTGCGGTCTTCGGCGAGCGATACCCAGATCCTGTTCGAGTGGTTTGCATTGGATCATCAATCGAAGCCTTGCTCGCTGCGCCAAGCGATCCAAGGTGGAAGGAATTATCAACAGAGTTTTGCGGCGGAACTCATTTGCAATCTTCAGCTGAAGCGGGATCCTTTGTGCTGCTTTCTGAAGGCGCATCATCCGCCGGTGTTCGCCGCTGTTTCGGATTGACTGGTGCAGCAGCGCGCGCCGCGAAGGATTCCGCGGTCGAACTCAATCGTCGCATCGATGCGGTCGCTGCGCTTGGCGGCGAGGCGATGCTCGCTGAAGTCGCGGAGATCGCAAAGTTGGAATCGACTCTTGCCATCGGTATCGTCGCTCGACGAAATATTTTGCCACGAATTGAAGCTTTGCGTGAACGCGCGAAAGATGCGCGTAAACAACAAGAAGGAGCGACACGCGATGGAGCCCTCGCGCAAGTCAATGAAATCGTGCAGAAACACGCCGCGGGCGATGCGACAAAGCCACTCGTTGCAATTCTGACAGGAGCGAATCCTGCGGCAATGATCGCAGCGATCGACTCCGCGCGCACACGATTGAGCGATACGCCAATCTTGTTCTTGAGTCCCGATGAAGTCAACGCAAAAGTTGCGATTGTGGCGACAAGTCCAAAGTCTGCGATTGCTCGTGGAATCAACGCTGGCGAATGGGTCAAGGTTGCAGCGGTGGCATGCGGTGGTTCTGGCGGTGGAAAGCCCGACATGGCGCAAGCTGGCGGAAAAGATCCATCGAAAATCAATGATGCGTTCGCGGCGGCAGTTGCGTTTGCCAATCGTGCTTGAATCAGATCACATTCCGCGGCGCCATCTCGCCATGCCGCCTAAAGAAATGGCGGCGCAGACGAGACCAACGAGTGCGATCGATCCGATCGAAGCGAACTGATCCGCGATAGACCCACCACGCCACAGAGGTCCTTCGATCGCCGCAATCGCCCAACGAAATGGACTCACCACGCTGATCGACCGCAAGATTGGCGGCATAAAGACAAGCGGGATCGATCCACCGCCCACAATCGCCAGCACAAGAATCAATGCGCGCCCAGCACCATCTGTGCCGCCGCCTGATCGAAACAGCGCGGCGATCATCATCGCAAGTGCGGTGAACGAAATGGAAATCACCAACATAGCAAACATCAACATCGGGAGATTGATAGGGCGAACGTCGAAGACGAACCACGCCAATACAAGGATCAGCGATTGCATGATCATCGACGAGACGACGCACGCTATGCCTTTGCTTGCAAGTATGAGATGCATCGAAAGTGGCGCGGCGCGAAGTCTGGTGAGTGTTCCCTGCGCGCGCTCGTTGGCAAGCGTCGTGACAAATGCCATCACGCATCCTGCCAATCCCCAGACTATTCCCTGCGGAAATGTCACGGCATATGTTGATGGTGGTTCTGATTTTTTTTGCGCAAGCATTTCCGTTCGAATTCGCACAGGACGAAATTCCCACATCCCATCATTTTTCTTCGTTTGCTTTTCACCTTCGGCCTTACGCACCGCGGATAATTCTTGTGCGCCAGCGAAAAGTTTTATGATTGCCGAGCGCTCCTCTTCGCTTAAATCTTTGCTATTTTCTAGTTGTCGTTTGATATCTATTGTTTGACGACCGAGCCGATCAGAGTCCGTCACAGCAAGCATGAATTGCCGAAAGCCGATCTCCATCAACTTGCCTTCGAGCAATCCAAGTTCGGGTGCTCTGGAAGGATCGCCGAAAAGATCAACGGGCATCGAACCCCCAGAAAACAAAGCCTCGGCGCGCGCATCAAATCCATCGGGAAGAATGATCGCAGCAGCAGCTTTGCCTTTGCGAACGATTTCGACCGCACCCTCCCTGTTCGCGGCAACTTGAACATCGAGCGCAGAGTCTGCTTGAAGAGCCGCGGCGAATGATCGTGCAAGCGGTCCATCCTCGGTGACGACAACGACAACATCAAGCGGCCCAGGAGTTGAGACACGACCAAAAACCATGCCGAAAAGCACTGCAACAATCAGGGGGAAAACAATCGTGAAGAAGAGCGCGCCACGATCGCGCGAGAGCAACCGTAAATCCTTCAATGCGATTGCGAACATCTGATAAATCATTCGCGCAAACTCCGTCCGGTGAGATTCAGCAGAACTTCTTCCAAACCCCGCGCGTTCGTGCCTTGAACGCTGCCGTGGGCGGTGACCAACTGTGAAAGCGTTCCGTGAGCGCGGATTTTCCCTTGATCCATCACCGCGATGCGATCACAGATTTTTTCCGCTTCTTCCATGTCATGCGTCGTCACCAACACAGCACATCCCGCTGCTGCGCGCTGTCGAATGATCTCTCGCACATGCGCGCGTGATTGCGGATCAACTCCAGCGGTTGGTTCATCAAGAACAAGCACACTTGGTTTATGGATCAGCGCAACCGCAAGATTCAATCGTCGTTTCATTCCGCCAGAAAATGTCCCGACGCGATCTTTCCCGCGCGGTGCAAGCCCGACTTCTTCCAATCCAGATTGAATTGCATCGCGGTGAACGGACGCGCCATACACTCGAGCGAAGAACACCAGTGTCTCGATTGCGGTCAGTCCCTCATAGAGCGCCAATTCCTGTGGCGCGAGTCCGATCTGTCGTCGAGCACTCGCTCGCATTGGTTCTCCAAATCCAACAATTTCGACTTCCCCAGAATCCGGCCGTATCAATCCTGTCGCCATCGCAACGGTGGTGGATTTTCCAGCGCCGTTTGGACCTAGCAATCCGACAACTTCCGAGCGATCCACATGCAGCGAAACGCCATCAACAGCCTGCAACGATCCGAAAGCTCTGCGCAAATCTCGAAGAATCAACATCGCTTCGATACCTTGAGAATGTTTACCAACAAGTGCATTGAGGTATCCTACGGGTTACTCTCTACGCAAGATGAGTGATTCGATCACCAGCACGCTGCAAGAAAATCGAGTCTTCGAGCCGAGCGAGCACTTTCGCACTCATATTGGTCCGATTTATGTTCCGGATCTCAAGACATATCAACAGATGTATCAAAGATCGATCGATGATCCTGCGGGTTATTGGGAAGATGTCGCCAAGGATTTTCATTGGTATCGCCCTTGGAAAAAAGTTGTGGATTGGAATATTCCAGATGCGAAATGGTTTGTCGATGGAACCACCAATGTCTGCGCAAATTGCGTCGATCGACAAGTGGAAAATGGACACGGGGATGAACTTGCGATTCTCTGGGAGGGCGAACCATGTTCACCTGTTCCTGAAGTTCGACGATTTACATATCGCGATTTGTTGAGCCAAGTTTCTCAAACGGCGAATGCGCTCAAGTCGATGGGCGTGCAACGGGGAGATGTGGTCACCATCTATATGGGGATGGTTCCAGAGTTGGCGATTGCGATGTTGGCGTGTGCGCGCATCGGCGCTCCGCATTCAGTCATCTTCGGAGGTTTCGCATCCCCTGCGATTGTTGAGCGTGTACACGATGCGAAAAGCAAGGTCATCATCACCTGCGATGGCGCTTGGCGAAGAGGACATACTGTTCTGCTGAAAAAGAACGTGGACGATGCGTGCGAGAGACTTCCAGAGGTCAAGAATGTCTTGGTTGTGCGGCGCACAAACTCTCCGATCACGATGCATACGGGTCGCGACCAATGGTGGCACGAATTAGTTTCAGCACAATCCCCTGATTGTCCCTGCGAAGAGATGAATTCTGAGGACTTGCTCTTCTTGCTTTACACCAGCGGATCCACGGGAAAACCAAAGGGTATTTGCCATACCACTGGCGGATACATGATCTATACCGCGCACACAGCGCGATTGACTTTCAATCTTGTCCCGCAGCGTAATCAAGTTTTCTTTTGCACCGCAGACATTGGTTGGATCACTGGCCACTCATACATCGTCTATGGAATGCTTCCCAATCGTGTGCCAACGGTGATGTATGAAGGCGCTCCCAACTTTCCTGCAGAAGATCGATTCTGGTCGATGGTCGCGCGCCATAAGGTCACGCATTTCTATACAGCTCCGACTGCGATACGCGCGTTTATGAAATGGGGCGATGAACATCCTCGCAAACACGATCTGTCCAGCCTTCTTTTGCTTGGCACAGTTGGCGAGCCCATCAATCCAGAAGCTTGGATTTGGTATCACCAAAATATTGGACAATCCCGTTGCCCGATCGTTGACACAATGTGGCAGACTGAAACTGGTGGACACATCATCACGCCACTTCCTGGATGCACGCCGACAGTTCCAGGTTCGTGCACACTGCCAGCATTTGGAATTGATGCGGCAATCGTCAACGAAAAAGGCGAGGAATTGCCTGCAAATCATGGAGGTTTACTGGTCATTCGCCGTCCGTGGCCTGGAATGTTGCGCGGGATTCATGGCGACCGAGCGCGCTTCATCGAAACATATTGGACGAAGGTTCCAGGAATGTATATCGCAGGCGACGGCGCTCGACGCGATGAGCGAGGATATTTCTGGATCATGGGACGGATCGATGACGTGATCAATGTCAGTGGGCATCGTCTGGGAACAATGGAAGTTGAAAGCGCACTTGTCGCCCATCCTGCGGTGGTCGAGGCAGCAGTCGTTGGCATCCCACACGAGATCAAAGGAACTGGCATCGCTGCTTTCGTGACTCTCGCCCCACATTTCAAAGGAGCCGCCGACGATTCTCTTCGAAAGCAATTGATGGAACATGTGACGAAGGAAATCGGGGCGATCGCTCGACCCGACATGATCCGCTTCACGACGCTTCTTCCCAAGACTCGTTCAGGAAAAATTATGCGCAGACTTCTTCGCGATATTGCTGCTGGGAAAGAATCCACGCAGGACACCACGACGCTGGAAGATTTCAACGCACTTGCAAAACTGCGTGAAAACGACGAATAAGCGCAGGTTTTTTGATCTAAGGCGGGGTCAAGCGAAAATCAAATGTCTCCGCTTGGTCGGCCCATCGCCGCATATCCCGCAAAGTTTCAATTGCGACTGCTTCCGTCGAACCATCCGCGATGGCGATGACAGCTTCATCTCCATATCTCGCGCTCACATTGCCACACGACGCTGGATCAAGCGGGTCATATTTCACCGCCCACTGCGACTGAACAAACCATGGACTTTCGACGCGAAAATATCCCTGCGTTGACTGAGCCTCCATTGCGCTTGGAGTACGACTGGATACAAAGACTGCGATGCGCTGCGGGTGCCGAAATTGCGCCAGTCGCGATACGAAAAATCTTCCCAGCGGATTCGGTTGACCATTTGGCAGAGTCTGCGGCAGAAATCCCATACGCTCACTGTCACCACCGACCCAGGTGCTATTCAAACCAAACGATGGATAGAGACTTGCGAAATAAAGAAATTCGCCATGATCTCCATTCTCAAGTTTCGAAAGCACTTCGCCTTGCGCGCCAACATAAAGCGCACGCATATCACCACCAAAGTATGGCGCGAGTCTCCACGGCCAACGCGCGGAGATCGTTGCGCCGCCGCCGTATGTGTTGGGCGGAATCACTGTTCCATTTTCTTCGAATGCGGGAAGCCCCGCCAAAAATCCTGGCAACAACTGACCATTCTGTTCGAGTGAATATGAAATCCAAGCCTGCGCGACTTGTCGCGCCGCGGCCATTTCGCGACTCCGCGTGGCGGCACGCCGAGCCATATTCACCGCAGGGCCTAGCAAGCCGATGATCAATGCGATCAAACCAATCACAACCAGCAGTTCGACGAGGGTAAATCCACGCCGCCATCTTCCCTGAACGGTGTTCTTTGCCAATAAATGCGTGGCTCTATTTGCCAATCTTCGCCCAAGTTGTATGTTGTGACTGCCTAACATTTTTGAACACATTATGACACCTTTGCACTCAATCCTATTGCGCTCGGACCAAAGAGTGAGAATTTCATTCTTGATCTCCGTTTTGAGCGCAATCGCTCCAATTCATTGTGCATATGCGAGTACGGTGAATGGTTTATGGCCCACCCCAACAATTGACCGCTGGATGTATCCATTCAATTCCACTCCTGGAACCCGACCGGTGATTTCCACATTTGGATCGATGCCTGGAGCACCAGAATTCGACAGCCGCGACGGTCAATTCATCATCGCATATGACACAACTTCACAAGTGACTGCTGGGCTTGGCGCAAGCAATTACACCATCACTTCTGCCAGACTGACAATCGAATTCGCCAACAATTTGGTCATCGCGTATGACCCAACACCAGATGGATGGCAAACTTTCTTGGCAACAGGTGATCCGGAATATCAAGCAGATACCGACGCGGGACAATCGATCGATCTCTTCGGTTGCGGTTTTCGAAATGGCTTCACATCTGCGACATTTTTGGAGAATTCTCCATATGCGACTCCCAACAATCCAATGGCTTCGGGAGTCCGCAACGCCTATGCGATGAGCTTCAATTCTGCGGGCACTGCGATCGATGTCTCCAACAATCCACGCGAGCGATTCGAGCCGCGAAGATTTGCAACGGGTCAGATTGCGGGACTGCCATCTGGATCGCTGATTGCACAGAACACTCCGATGTACTTCGATCTCGACCTCGCCGATTCGACCGTGCAGGGATACTTGCGTTCATCTCTGAACGATGGGAAACTTTTTTTCGTCGTCAGCAGTCTGACCTTTGTAGAGCAACAAGGCGGAAACTTTCCAGCGTTCTATGCGAAGGAAAATGCGCTGGTGCAATTTCAGTTGGCACGCGCGGCCGCTCTTCAGATCACCGTATCGATTGGACCTTCGTGCGCACCTGCCGATATCAATTGCGACAACTTGGTCAATGGACTCGATCTGGCATTTGTCTTGTCGGGTTGGGGATCATCCGGTCTTGGTGATATCAACGACGATGGGATCACGGATGGAGTCGATCTGACAACGCTGTTAAGCGGATGGTTGCCGTAAGCATTAATTCCTAGATTTGTATGGACGGATAAGTGAAAAGACTCTCGTCGATTCATTCGATCCAACCGAGAGCAATTTTTCTCACCCCATCTGCTCGACTGGCGCAGCATTCTCGATCAGGGTGTCAACAAAAGATCTGCGAACACCACTTATGCGCGCACGAACATCTGCCAAAGTCATATTGACTTGTTGCTCGGTCACTTCGAGAACTTCGGAAATTTCTGAGCAGGGCAGACGATCGATGTAATGCAATTCCAAGATCAGTCTTTCAAAACTGGAAAGACTTCTTGCGACAAGTGAAACTAATGGTGCTGATTTTTCAAACATGTGCCATCTCCTTGCACTCTTGCGCTCTCGGTCGCCCCCAAGGCAATCCGTCGCCACTACACCCATGAGAGTATCACGAATTTGCTGCTTGTCCAATCCAACTATCCATTCTTCTTTGATTGCTGTAATCGAGTCACTCTTCTCAAACGTGTCCGCGAATGCAACTGCAAGCTCTGGATCGAATTGTCCACCAGCGCAACGAACAATCTCATGCACCGCCTCTCGGTGTGAACGCGCTTTTGAATATGGACGATTCGTGCACATCGCGTCGAAACTGTCGGCAATACTGATGATTCGGGAGACAAGCGGAATGTCGCTTCCACCCAGTCGAGATGGATAGCCGTGACCATCCCATCTTTCGTGGTGAAATAGAACTCCGCTACGAGCAAAGTCGAGTTCTGGAAATGCGGACAAGAGTCGATCTCCAGCGGCTGGATGTCGACGGATGACTGTGAATTCTTCGTTCGTCAACCGCCCTGGTTTCAGCAGGATTTCATCGGGAATTGTGATCTTTCCCAAGTCATGAATCTGCGCCGTTGCACGAATGGACTCGACCTGGCCCGACTCGAGTCCAATCGCCACTGCAAGCCCCGCCGCAATCGTTGCGACCCGAACACAATGACCCGAAGATTCTGATTCCTTCGCTTCAATCAGGGTGGTCAAGAACGATATTGGGTGCTGATCTTGCATTTCGGACATCTATTCGACCCCCAAATGACCCAACTTCAGCCAACTTTGAAATTTTTCCCCCCCACCGTCGATACACTTTCCTCGATTCAATGCGAATTCACCCCTTTTCGGCCATTCGAACCCCTGCCCACCGCGCCTCGGAGGTCTCATGTCCTCCGTATGACGTTGTTGATCGCTCGGAAGCTGTTCAATTCGCCACCAAGGCAAATAATTTTATGCGGGTCATCCGCCCCGAGGTCGACTTTTCCAACGAACAAGATCCACACTCACCGGCTGTGTATCGGCGTGGCCAAGAAAATCTGCAAGACCTCATCGCACGCAAGTTGATGACGCGAGATTCGTCAGCAGGTTTGTATGTCTATCGACAAGCACGCGGCGGACGCAGGCAATCGGGACTTGTGTGCTGTGTGGATGTCGATGATTACAGGAGCGGCGATATTCGCCGCCACGAATTGACGCGTCCTGACAAAGAACTTGATCGAATGGAGCACATGCTTGCAGCGGGTGCACACTGCGAACCAGTTCTTCTGACTGTGATGGGGCAGAATGAACTTGTTCGACAACTCGCCCGCGATATGAATCATCGGCCGCTTCTGCACTTTGTAGCAAAGGATGGAGTCACACACACTCTCTGGTCGGTGCAGGAAGTTGGGACATACGCGCAGATTTTTCAAGGCGTCCAACGCATATATATCGCTGATGGGCATCACCGCTGCGCCGCCGCAACGCGCGTCGCTGAACATATGCGCAAGTCATTGGGCGTATCTGCTGATCATGAGTCACAGCGCTTTCCCGCGGTTATTTATCCTGGCGAGGAACTGGTCATATTGCCTTATCACCGACTCGCGCGATTCGCGCCTGGTCAAACCAGCGAAGATGTCGAGCGAAAACTTGCCGCAGCTGGATTGTTGGAACCGATCGGCGAAAGCGTCGGGCCAGCGCCTGCAAGTCGCGGAGAAGTCGGCATCTTTATCAACAAGACATGGTGGAGATTCCGATTTCCACCAGCAACTGGGGATTCGATATTGGATCAACTCGATGTTGTGCGAATTTCCAAGGTCATTCTTGCTCCAATACTCGCAATCACTGATGAAAGAACAGACCCGCGCATCTCATTTCTTGGTGGATGCTCGACAGAAGATCTTTCTTCCTCGGTGCTGGCCGGCCGAAGCGATATCGCATTCGCAATGCACGCAACATCAATCGAGGAATTGATCAATGTCGCAGGAGCAAATCTCATCATGCCGCCAAAGTCAACATGGTTCGACCCAAAGATTCGAAGCGGACTATTCGTGCATTCCTTTGCGCTTCACGACGATATCGAGTTACCATCTAACGCATGAATAATCCAGATCCAAATGCGTTTGCAACACCGCTGGCTCTCGCCTCGCGTGTGTTAGTGATCGACCAGTTTGGTCAACATGGAATGGATGGTCTTCGAGCGGCAGGTTGCGATGCGATCTTCAATCAACTTCTTTCATCTGCGACGCTGGAACTTGCAGTACGCGATCTCGAGCCAGACATTCTGGTCACGCGAACCACGAAAGTCACTGAAGCGGTCTTGAACGCAAATGTAAGGCTTGGCTTGGTCATCTGCACAGGTGCATCAACCGATCATGTCGATATCGACGCCGCAAGCAAACGAGGAATCTTTGTCGCACATTGTCCGGGTCGAAGCGCGATGGCTGTCGCCGAATTGGCATGGGCTTTGATCTTGGGCTGTGATCGACAACTTCCAGATCAGGTGAATGCCATTCGCACTGGTCAGTGGAATCAAGACCGAATCGCAGACGCATCGGGATTATCTGGCCGAACTCTAGGAATCATCGGACTAGGACAAGTTGGCCAAGAGATCGCGCGGCGTGGAAGTGCATTTGGAATGCATGTTGTGGCATGGAGCCGCAACATCACCGAGGAGAGATGCGACGCACTTGGCATTGATTACTGCGCAAATCTGGTCAATCTGGCCAAGTTGTCCGACGTCGTCAGCGTCAGCGTGACGGCAAACGAAGACTCGGATGGACTCCTTGGAGAAAAGTTTTTCAACGCACTGCGACCAGGCGCAACCGTGATCAATACAAGTCTTGGAAGAGTTGTAGATCAGAAAGCTCTACTGAACGCAGTGAAAACAAAGGGCATTCGCGCTGGGCTTGATCTGCATGAATATGCGGAATCACCCGAGTCCAAGGCTACGATTTTGGAACTCCTCCAACAGCCATGCGTGTATGGCACATTGCAATCAGGTGCGATGACAGAGCAAGCGCGAGAAGCGGTTGATCACGAAGTTGTGCGCATCATTCGTCAGTGGCTCGAGCATGGAACTGTCAGCGGATCAGTCAATCGAACCACCGAAAGTAGCGCGGCGACATTGATCCACGTGAGGCATTTGAATCGCCCTGGAGTTCTTGCAGGAATCTTCGATGTCATTGGCAAAGCTGGCATCAATGTCGAAGAAATGGAAAATGTTATTTGTGCTGGAGGCGACGCTGGAATCGCTCGAATCCATCTCAACGAAACTCCAACCGAGGGGCACATCGCCGCAATTCAACAGGCTCCACATGTTCTTGGAGTCAGCGTTCAAGCCATTCACCACTCCCCGATTTCAGCATGATCAAATTATGACAACTCAACTCAAAACAAAGCGTATTTGGAACTTTTCCGCGGGGCCTGCAACGATGCCACCGGAAGTTTTGGCGCAACTCGGCGATGACTTGATCAATGTCGATTCGACGGGGATTGGAATTCTCGAGCACAGCCATCGCATGCCAACATTCGATCGAGTGCTTGGCGATGCGCTCGATTCATGCCGACAACTTGGCGAGATTCCAAATGACTATGAGATTATTTTTGTTCCCGGCGGCGCGACGGTCCAGTTTTCTCTCATTGCTCTCAATCTGATTCCAGATGGAGCAACCGCGGACTATCCCGATACGGAAGTCTGGTCTGCAAAGGCGATCATCGAAGCACGCGATGCGGTTCCAACCGCAACCATCGCTGTTCCTTTCGAGGGAAAGAAATTTCACTATGACCATGTCCCAGTTGCTGGCGAAATGATCCCGACACCTGGTGCGGCATATATGCACTATTGCTCGAACAACACGGTGCATGGAACACGATTTCACCTTCCTCCGACCGCTGCTCCTGGAACGCCACTCGTGTGCGATGCAAGCAGCGAAATCTTTGGGCGTCCGATGGATTGGAAGAAGCATGCGCTGGTCTATGCCGCAGGACAAAAGAATTTTGGCGTCGCTGGCATGTGTGTCATTATTGCTCACCGAGAAGTGATTCGTAAACCAGTTCGCAAACTTCCGTCGATGTTTTCATATGCCTCTCATCTGGATGCGGGAAGTCGCATCAATACACCGCCAACTTTCGCTATTCATGCCGCAGGCTTGATGTTTCGCTGGATGATCGAACAAGGCGGAACCCGTGAAATGGAGAAGCGTAATGATGCGAAAGCTGCGCTGATCTATAAAGAAATTGATGGCTCCGGCGGTTTCTATCGAGGACTGAGTCGTTTGGAATGTCGATCGGCGATCAATGTTTCCTTCCGACTCAAGAACGAAAATCTCGACCAAAAATTTGCTCAAGAAGCAACAGATGCCGAACTCGATGGACTCATTGGCCACCGTGATGCAGGCGGTATTCGGGCGTCGATGTACAACGCAATGCCGATCAAGGCGAGCGAAGCACTCGCTGCATTCATGCGCGATTTCGCCCGTCGATACGGTTGAATTGCTCTGCGAAGTTCTTTCGAGATCGATTTACGGCAATGTGCGAATTCGAATGTTTCGAAATTCGATGTGAGCGCCTTCGGATTGCAGACCGATTTTCCCTGCAACAACTTCGCAATCCTGCGCAACATTTTGCAATTCGCCATTCACACGCAATTCAAGCCGACCGTGATCAAGCAGAATCGAATATTTATTCCACTCCCCAAGCGGCTTTTCGTTGGTTGGGTTGGCCTTTGTCGTGCGGCGTCCATCGGTTCGGCTTGGCTCCGCACGCATAGGAAATTCGCCAATATTCCAGATATCACCCGCACTGCGGCTTTCAAGTTGAGCCTCGATTGATTTTGGCCACACTTGATCGGGACCAACAACGCGCAAGAGAACTCCTGAATTTCCAGCACCCAACTTCGGATCAAATCGCCATTCGAGTTCCAATTCGAAATTCGTGAAATCTTTGATCGTTCGGATATATCCAACTGGAGAACCTTCACAGATCAACACGCCGTCGCGGGTGGTCCAAACTTTCGAAGAATCATTTGGTTGTGCTGGAAAAATCGTCCATCCGTCCAAGTTCTGTCCATTGAAAAGTGCGGTCCACTTCGTCTTGGAAGCATCGGGCTGAACCGACTGATCTTTTTGCGCAGGCGCACTTCCTTGCTTTGCAGATTCGTCGCGACTTGCTCCAGCGAAGATGATTGCAACTGCCACACCTGTAAAGCATCCAACCATCCCGCCAACAATTCCCGCTCGCGTCCAAATCATTCTGTTGAACCCCGTAAATCCTGTTCCGCCGAGAGCCAGTTATCTCCTTCATTTCCACCCGACTGAAGCCATCTGTGATAGGCAGCCAATCGAATTTGCTCGAAGGAGGGACGATTGGTTGATTGTGACCAATTCGCCGGCGATGTTTCAACGATTGAGAAACTCTTTACTGGTGCTTTGGCAACAGTCTTTGCGCGAGACGTTGCGACATTGTTCTTCCTTGCCGCGGCTGCCTTCTTGGCTGGCGCTGGCTTCTTGGCTGGCGCTGGCTTCTTGGCTGGCGCTGGCTTCTTTGCTGTCGCTGACTTCTTTGCTGTCGCTGACTTCTTTGATTTCGTCTTACTGACCGCCTTCACAGGGACTTTCGTTGGCATTTTGTTGGTGCTCTCTTTCGTTTTCTCAAAGGCTTTTTTTCGCAAAGGTTTGGACACGCCAATAAGGTATCCATCCGAACCCGTCGATGCCAATCATTTATGAACCCGATCGGCACCATTGTTCGCTACTCTCTGTCCGCTTATGGACAACGCATATGAATACGATCTCACAGTGATTGGCAGCGGACCAGCCGGTCAGCACGCTGCGATTCAAGCTGCAAAGTTGGGCAAACGGGTTGCAATGGTCGAAAAACAAAGGGGCGTTGGCGGCGTTTCAGTTCATTTGGGAACACTGCCATCGAAGACCTTTCGCGAAGCAGTCATCAGCCTCAAGAGAGGAACGGTTCAGCGTTCTCTTTCAGCAGCAGGTGCGGATCCGATCCAATTGACGATGCCAATGTTGCTCGAGCGGGTTTCCTCGGTCATCCAAGAAGAGCAACAATTGATCCGCTCCAACCTGCTGAGAAACGACATCAAGATTTTCAATGGGTTCGCTTCCTTCATCAATGCCAACACGGTTGCAATCGACAGCCCAGACGGTGATCGACAAATTACAACGTCGTTCACACTCTTGGCGTGCGGGACGAAGCCGGTCATTCCAGCGGGATGCCCCGACCAATCAAATGAAGCGTTTCCGATTGTTCTCACCAGTGACAATATCTCGTCACTGCGAGAAATCCCTCGAACAATGATCGTCGTAGGAGGCGGAGTGATTGGCATCGAATATGCATCTTTCTTCGCGACTCTTGGAACAAAGGTCACGCTGGTTGAACGCGCCGACCGACCAATTTCGTTCATGGATCATGAAACTATTGACGAAATGATTCACGATATGCGAACGCACGACATGATTATGCGCTGCAACGAGACCGTGACGAAGATTGCGGTGATCGAGGAATCTCCAAAGCGAGTTCTTGTCGAACTTGAAAGTGGCAAGCGAATGACCGCTGATGTGGCTCTGATTTGCTCTGGTCGACAAGGATGCACGGATGGATTGCACCTCAAAGAAGCAGGTCTCGAAGCCGACAATCGCGGACGCATTACAGTAGACGAGAATTATCGCACTGCCATTCCGTCGATCTATGCCGCCGGAGATTTGATCGGATTCCCAGCGCTTGCTGCGACGAGCGCGACTCAAGGTCGCATCGCTGCTTGCGTGATGTTTGGTACGCCTGTCAGCCCGATGGGAGAGGACTATCCCTATGGCATTTATTCAATCCCAGAAATGAGTAGCGCTGGCGCTTCGGAGCAAAAATTGACTGCCGACAAAGTGCCTTATGAGATTGGCGTGGCGCGATACAGTGAAATCGCTCGAGGAAAGATCGCAGAAACGTCGGATGGCTTTCTGAAACTTATTTTTCACCGTGATACCCAAGTCTTGCTTGGCGTTCACATCCTTGGATCCAACGCGACCGAGCTGGTTCACATTGGCCAAGCAGTCCTTCGCTTGAAGGGTGGACTTGATTTCTTCTTGACCAACGTGTTCAACTATCCAACCTATGCGGAGTGCTACAAGGTCGCCGCATACAACGCGCACAACAACTTGCGTAATAACTCAATGGTCTGAATCCCGCCGCGTATCGATTCTTGGAGAAAGCGTTGACTTACTCCGCAACTTGCGGATTTCCAAGTGGTCGTATCCATATGTTGCGGAACTTCAGCGGATCTCCATGATCCTGCAACATAATCGGTCCCGTTTCGGGATGCGAAGAATAGGTTGCATGAGCACCATGCGCTGTTGCGCCAAGAAGCTCGACATCATCCTGCACAAGAACACCGTTGAAAATGAGCGTGACGGTGGCAGTCCGAACAATTCCAGCAGACGCATCAAAGCGCGGACCACGAAACACAACGTCAAAGGTGTTCCACTCCCCCTGCGGTCGACATGGATTGACCATCGGCGGATACTGACCATAGAGCGATCCGGCCATTCCATCCGCATAGGTCACATTTCCAGATGAATTCAAAATTTGAATTTCATATCGAGAATTGAAAAAGAGCCCACTGTTGCATCCGTGCTGACTATCGCACTTCAAGCCCACCGGCACCATCCATTCAATGTGAACTTGGCAATCTCCAAAGGATTGGCGAGTCGCGATGTTGCCAGACCCTGGAGCAATCGTCACGATGCCATCCTTCACGGTCCAACCCGCTGGCGCATCGCCTCCGGCTTTTGACCACGCGGACAAATCCTTCCCGCCAAAGAGAACGATCGCATCGCTTGGCGCGCTGCTGACGCAGGATGGCCCAGGGGTGACAACCGCCGGCTGAGGCCGAGTCAAATCGTGGACTGGATACTTAAAAACCCGTTCTTTGGACTGGGCGAAACCTAGGGTGACGATAAAGATTCCAAGAACCCAAAAAATGACCGAAAGATGGGAGGAAGCTTGATTTTGGCGAGATCTTTGCACTTGCACAGATGTGTTTTTCATTTCGTTTTTATCCATAATTTTTTTATAAAAGATTTGCATCAATTCATTATTGTGATATGTTACATTCACTTTAACGTTTGTTTGTTGAGAAAAACTCGTTGTGGAGAGAGGCAGAGGCAAAGCCCCCTCTTTCGAGACAACAACTATGAAAATTCAAAATTCCTTCCGAACTGGTCCTGCCTGCCTGCTTTTCGCATCACTGACATCGTTGGCATCTGCTGGGCAAAACTTTCAGGACGCATCATTTGACACCTTTGACAACGGTTTAGCAAACCTCGATATCACCAACGTGTGGGTTTCGAACACCGCAACCGATATCACTTTTTCTGTGACAACTCGAGAGTTCCAAAGTTGGACGAAGTACATGATCTTCCTTGAAACAACAATTGGTGGTGGAACGGGTACGAATGCCTGGGGTCGACCGATTGACTTATCGGGTGCACAAATTGATTACTTCGTTGGCTCGTGGGTTGACCAATCGAGCAACAATTCACAATTTGTTGCCAACAATTACTTGGGATGGGATTGGGCATCTGCTACGACTTTCAGCAATGTGCAAAACGGAAACACCGTCTCTTGGACCATATCTTTGGCTTCGATGAACCTGAGTATTGGAAGTGTTGTTTCGTTCGATGTTGCCACGAGTGGCGGCGGAAACGATCCTGGAGTTGACCATTTGAGCCGCAACACCTCTGCAACCACAGGATGGGGAAGCCCAAGCGTTGCTGGGGCATTTTTGACTTACACAGTGGTTCCTGGACCAGGAGCTTTCGCGCTTCTTGGACTTGCAGGACTTGTGTCACGACGCCGACGCTGAAGACGGACTGATTCGCTGCGGACTCATACAAATTCAGAATGGTTTATGAGAACGCCGCGGGACGCATATCCTGGCGCTCAAATATGCTGCGCCGGACATGGTCCCGACGGCGCACACGCAAATCGATGTGCGTATCCAGCCGTTGAAAAATTCTGCCGGGCGAGTTCCGCAGGCGGCCGACTGCACTTGCAATAAAATTTCGTAAATCAGATCGTGTCGGCCGCCGAGGACTGTCTGAGCCCCGAGAGAACTTTTCACGGCTGCTCACTTATGCATTTCCTTGGCTGTTTCCGCGGCTGTATCCGCGGCTGTTTCCGCGGCTGTGTCCGTGGCTGTTTCCGTGGCTGTGTCCGTGGCTGTGTCCGTGGCTGTGTCCGCGGCTGTGTCCGTCGCGCTACATCTTGCGTGCCCAGCCGTTGGAAAGTTCTCTCGGGCGAGTTCCGCAGGCGGCCGACGGCACTTGCAATAAAATTTCGTAAATCAGATCGTGTCGGTCGCCGAGGACTGTCTGAGCCCCGAGAGAACTTTTCACGGCTGCTCACTTATGCATTTCCTTGGCTGTTTCCGCGGCTGTATCCGCGGCTGTGTCCGTGGCTGTGTCCGCAAATCAAACCCAAAAATCATGCAAAGAAAAAACCGCAGGATTTACTCCTGCGGTCTGAATTCCTTAACAAAGCTTGCCGAAGTTTTTTTCGCAAATCACTTCGCAGCATCAAGTGGCACAAAGTTGAACTGCTGTCCACCAACCGCAGCTTCCGCCATCGCGCCTTTGGCATTACTCACAAATAAAGCAACTCCATTTTGATACGCAGCCGCGGCTCCAGTACCAGCTTTCACCATCACGGCAGAAACCTGCGCAGCAACGGCGAACTGACCGCTTGTGAAATTATTGTAACTCGCTTCATCCTTCAAGAAGATGAATTCGTCGAAGGATTGTCCGCCAATTGTCGCGCCAATCGTGCCTTGACCCATCGAACAATAACCAACCAACTTGCCGCCCTTAAACATCTCTCCATCGCCGCCAGCTCCACCAATCAGAAAACCACCCTTGCCAACGGATGGCAACACTGCATATCCATATGCTGAATCAAAGAGTGTCTGCAAAGTTGGATCCTTTGACTTCACCAATTCAATAGAGTTTTTGACGGCATTTGAAAGGCGTTCTTTTTGCTCCGAAGTTTTTGGTGAGCCAGCACAAGCAACCAAGAGTGCGGCAAGAATGATCGACAAAGGCAGTTTGATACGCATATTGAAATCTCCTGTATGGTTAAAAAAAAGGACTATAAAGCGGAAGGATTACTAAAGAAACCTATTGTATGAAGTGCCTGCCAATCGTGTGCAACCACTCCGCGCGAGGTCGTAAATCCAAACCCCTTGCGCAAAAAGAAGAGTTGCTCCAATCAATGCATTGGGGTAGCACCAACAGCAATGACACAAGCAACGAGTCATGCTGATGCTTCGATCCGATCTGCGCGAATCGCGCTCATCACGCTGACGGCGATCAACTTGTTGAATTATCTCGATCGATATCTGATCGCAGGAATCGTCGTGCCGTTGAAGGCCGCACTTGGTGCAAATGATGCGGATATCGGATTGCTGACGAGTGTCTTTCTGCTTGTCTATATGGTTGCGTCGCCCATCTTCGGCATTCTCGCTCGGCGAAGGAGTCGCACACTCATTCTTGCTGCTGGCATTCTGATCTGGAGCCTCGCCACAATTGGAAGTGGCTTGGTCAACACACTCACGCAATTATTCATTATGCGAGCGATTGTTGGCATCGGCGAGGCGGCATACACCACAGTTGGTCCCGCGATGTTGGTTGATCACTATTCACCGACACGCCGACCACTCGCTTTGAGCATTTTTTATGCGGCGATTCCTGTTGGCAGCGCACTCAGCTATATCGCATCTGGGTTGATCGTGGATGCATGGGGTTGGCGCGAAGTATTTCTCGCGGGAGGCGTTCCGGGAATTGCGCTTGCGATTGTCTGCCTGAAGTTGAAGGATCCACCACTGGGACAATCTGATCTTGCGACTGGCACAAACACAAATGTATTGATGCACGCTTCCATTGCAGGCAACGTCTCATCAAACATCAAAACAGTAATTAAATCAAGGGAATTTGTTTCGTCAACTGCTGGATACATCGCATTCACATTCGCATTCGGCGCACTTGCGGTGTGGATGCCTTATTACTTGCAAGTTGCGCGCGGTTGGAGCGTCGCATCATCGACAACAACATTTGGGATTGTCTTGGTTGCATCAGGATTTGTTGGAACAATTGCAGGTGGTGCGATTGCCAAACGACTTGGCGGAGGTTCCGCATCATGCCTGCAACTCTGCGGAATCTGTATGGCGGTTGCTGCGCCAACCTCCGTGATCGCTTTGTATTGCCACGATGATTGGCTGATCATCTTGGGACTGACGATCTCATCTGCGTTCTCATTTGCAACCCAAGGCCCTGTGAATGCGGTCATACTCAACTCAGTCTCCGCTCTTCTTCGTCCCTTCGCCATCGGAACAAGCGTCTTGCTCATTCATCTCTTGGGCGATGTTCCCAGTCCTTGGCTTATCGGAAAAATATTCGACTCGGCGATGGGTATGAAAGTGGGAATGAGTTTGATCCCAATCACGATGATGCTTTCTGCCGCGATTTGGTTCTTCACAGGAAGACGCTTGCGACAAATCAATAAGTGCTGAAAAGTTCAGGCCGATCAATCCTGATCAAATCTTTTTCGCCGTAGAAAATCTGCGGGCAGATCTGTCCTGCCATTCATTGCGAAGTCTGCCAGAATTTCGCCAACAACTGGCGCAAATTTGAAACCGTGACCACAGAATCCGCAGGCGATCGATGTCCGCTGACATCCTGGCATTCGATCGATGACGAAATGTCCATCGGGAGTGTTGGTGTACATACACACGGACGATGCGGTCACTTCGCCAGCAACTTCCGGTGCGGCGCGCGCAAACGCCGCTTCAATCGCTTTGACTTCATCGAGTCGAACAACTCGATCAATGGAATCTGCCGAACATTTTTCGCCGCCTCCATGGAATCCAACTTTGATTCCACTTGGAGTTCCCTGATCGCTTGCCATTGGCACGCCATACATTGGGACTCCGTTTTCTCGTTCTATGAAAAATGCAGGCATCACTTGCGATTCTCCTCGAGATTTATGGCGCGGCGTGATCCATCCAATCACTTGTCGCGTGTTGATAAGTGGAACATCAATCGCTCGGGCCAACTCTGGAGTCCATGCGCCTGGGCATAAGACAAGCTCTCGCGCAAGATGTGTCGCGCCACCAGCGGTCACTTCAACATATTCGCCGCGCTCTTGCCATTCTTCAACAATTTCCCCTTCGCGGATGATCGCGCCATTTCGCTGCGCATCATCAAGCATCGCACAGATTGCGCGTTCGGGTCGCACGAATCCTGCGTTGGGCTCGAACAGAAATTCAGCAATCGGTTCTGCGCACTTCGTGAACGCCGGAAAGCGATTGCCGATTTGCGCAGGATCGATCGATTCGATTGCAATTCCATGCAACCGCGAAGAGTGTTTCACGCCAGCGATCACTTCGCTCGCACGCGCTCCGCCATACAGAACGCCACAACGATGAACAAGCTTCGCCCCGCTTCGCTCTTCGATTTCATTCCACAACACATCCGACCTTCGAAGGAGCGGCACGTAATCACAATGTTCGAAATATGCGAAGCGAATTATTCGTGATCCGCCGTGCGAACTTCCTCGGTCGTGCCCGCGCGAAAATTGCTCGATGCCGAGCACCCGCGCTCCCCGCCGCGCCAAATGCCACAAAGCAGCTGATCCCATTGCCCCCATTCCAACCACGATTACATCCCAGTGCTGCGACATACTCACAGTATCGCATCAATTGGCACCCATTATTCGCCAGCGTGCCATTTTGACTTCTCCATCATTCCCTTGCAAAATCACCATACAATCTCCGATTCGTCCCACCGAAGCGACCGGCGCTTCGAACTCAGTCCGTGCCGAATTCTCTATGACCACTCCCGCTTCTCAAGATCTCAGCGACTCGGATTCGAAATCCGCGCAAGTCAAGCACCCCGCGATGGCAGCCCTCTCACTTGCTGCGCTGGGCATTGTCTTTGGCGATATCGGTACAAGTCCGCTCTACGCATTTCGAGCTGGATTTCTCAAGCCTGAAGTAAGCCAAGTTTCCAACGAAGTCGTGTTCGGGCTTATCAGTGTGTTCTTCTGGACGCTCATCATTGTCATAGGAATCAAGTATGCGTTTTTTATTCTTCGCGCAGACAACCGCGGTGAAGGCGGAATCTTTGCGCTGCTCTCGCTGCTGCCAAATACGAAGGAGAGTTCTGTCTTCAAACTTCCAACTCTACTTTTCGTCATAGGTCTTGCAGGAGCGGCGTTGCTCTATGCGGACGGATTAATCACTCCTGCAATGTCGGTGCTTTCGGCGCTTGAAGGTCTCAAGGAATTGACTCCGATTGGCAGCCGTGATAAAAATATTTTTTCAGAAGAAGTTATTGTTTTTTTAGCAGTACTTGTGCTGATTGGCCTCTTCTCTATCCAACGCAAAGGAAGTTCCTTTATCGGTCGACTCTTTGGACCGGTGATGATTGCATGGTTTTCGATCATTGGACTCTTGGGATTGCTGAGCGTCATCAAGACTCCTGAAGTGCTCGAAGCACTCAATCCTTTATACATTTTCGATGTCTTTCAAAACTCATTTGGGTCTGCGATTACCGTCTTGGGAGCGGCAATGCTATGCGTCAGCGGTGGTGAGGCGCTCTATGCAGACCTTGGCCACTTCGGTCGCAAGCCGATTTTGTTGTGTTGGTATTTCATCGTAATGCCAGGACTTTTACTCAGTTATTTGGGACAAGGCGCGCTCTTGATGCGCGACCCAAATGCAATTGTCAATCCTTTCTTTATGCTCGTTCCAGAGTGGGGACTCATCCCAATGGTGCTTCTCGCAACGGCCGCAGCAATCATCGCGAGCCAATCGATCATTACTGGGATGTTCTCTTTGACTAATGCCGCAATTCTCGTGGGACTTCTACCACGCCTTCGCGTCGTTCATACCTCTGAGCATGGATCACAGATTTATGTTCCGGCACTCAATGTCATAGCGATGATTTCAATCTGCCTCATCGTGATCAGCTTTCGTACTTCAGAACATCTCTCAAGTGCGTATGGGCTGGCAGTTGCGATGGATATGGCGATCGTCTGTTTCTTGTTTGGCATTCTGATGTATCGCCACAAAGGCTGGGGGCCACTACGTTGCGGAATTTTTTGGGGAATTTTCCTGACCTTCGACTTGGTCTTTGTGGTGACCAATGCATTTAAGATTCCCAAGGGTGGATGGCTGACATTGCTCATTGCGTCGGCGCTACTTTTCTTAATGCTGACTTGGACCCGCGGCCGTAAAATTATGATCGAGCGCTACTCAAAGCAGACTCTTGATTACGCGCACTTGTTGAATAATTTGCAGACACATCCAGTCCTTCGAGTGCCAGGAACCGCAGTCTTCTTGACTCCGCAATCAACAGGTGTTCCGCCGACATTGCTGCACCACATCAAGCACAATAAAGCATTGCACGAGCAGGTGGTTGTTATGTCTGTGCAGGCAACATCCATTCCATTTGTTGATCCGGAAGATCAAGTCACCGTCACAAATATGGGCGACAACTTCTGGACACTCTCCGCACGACATGGATTCCTGCAATCTGCAGACGTTCCACGCTTGCTGCGTATTGCCGAAGAACAAGGTCTCGAGACAAGCGAAGGAACAACGACTTATTACCTCGGTCGAACCATCATCACCCCCCGCGGTCGATCTGTGATGCCGGGCTTTCAGAAGCGCATTTTCTGCGCGCTTGCACAAATTAGTTCGAACAATCCACTTTATTTCTCCATTCCTCCAGGTCGCATGGTTGAGTTGGGAATACAAGTCGACATCTGAAACACTTTGCCTAGGCGTGTGAAAGCGTTAGACTCTTTGATGTGAGTCCAAGAGTGAGCCAATTGAAATTCATTTGCCAAACCGCAATTGCGACTCTGATGATTGTTGGATGCTCTGATCAACCGCAAGTCACCCCTGCTGAATCTCTCGCTCAGGCCAAGCGCTATAAAAATGGCGACGGCGTCCCGACGAATATGGTCGAAGCCACTCGGCAATTCGAAATTGCCGCGAAGGGTGGAAGTCTGGAAGCTGCGCTTGAACTGGTCAATCTCCTTGACAACAGCAAAAATGGCGCCGCGCGAGATTCGATGGCCATCGCGAAATGGCTGAAAGTCGCAGCAGAATTGGGCGATTCTGCTTCGGCGCTGCGACTGGCTTTGATGATAGACAAAGGCGAAGGCGTAACGATGGATCCCGTCGAGGCCGCGCGTTGGTATCTCCTTGCGGCAAAGGCAGGCAATTCTGACGCGACGCTCGAAATTGGCATCCGCCTCGCTGACGGAATTGGCGTCGCTCAAGATCCAATTGCGGCAATCACTTGGCTTGAAATTGCAGCAAAGTCGAAGCACTGGCAAGCGGGAAGATGGTTGGGATTCATCTATTCGACTCAAGACAGCACAGTGACGGATCAAACAACTGCGACCAATTGGTTTCGCTCCGCGGCAGAAAAAGGTGATGCTGTTTCCGAATATCAGTTTGCTGCTCGGCTGCAACAAGGAATTGGGATCGAAGCAAACCCCAAAGAGTCTTTGGAATGGTTCAATATGGCAGCAGAACAGGGTTTGGTCCTTGCGCAAGTTGCGTTGGCAACCACGCTTCGTGACGGCACTGGCGTTGCGGTCGATTCCGCCCAAGCGGCAAAGTGGTTCGAGGTCGCAGCCCAAGCAGGATCTGCGGTTGCTCAATTACAACTCGCGCAAATGTTCGAGTATGGCGATGGAATTGCCCGAAACACGGCTCTAGCCGCGCATTGGTATTCGCTCGCTGCTGCTCAAGGTTCGATCCCCGCAAACATTTCGCTGGGAATGCTGCACAGCGCAGGCGATGGAGTCGTCAAAGATAGCCAAGCTGCAGCGCGTTGTTTTCTCAACGCTGCAGAGCGTGGCGATGCGGATGCGCAATTGATGCTTGGGAGAATTCTTCTCAATGGTGAAGGCGGCGTTCCCGCGAATGCGCGCGAGGCCGCCGCATGGTTCGACAAAGCATCCATCTCTGGACTGCCTGCAGCGCAATATGAACTTGCGCGACTTTACGAATTCGGCACGGGAATTCCAAGCGACAACTCTGAAGCAAGTCGACTCTACCTCCTATCAGCAAATCAAAAATATCCAGACGCATGCTTTGCGATTGGACTTCGTTACGACAGCGGGAATGGCATTCCTGAAAGCGATCTCGAAGCAGCAAAGTGGTATCAAATCGCAGCAGAGAATGGCGTGCCACACGCGAAGTTTCAATTAGGAGTTCTCTTCGAACGCGGCGATGGTGTTCCACAAAATGAAAGTATCGCAGCGGGCTACTACCTCGATGCTGCAGAACAGGGACTCGAATGGGCGCAATATTTTCTCGCGCAATTGCATCGTCGTGGAGCTGGAGTTCCATTCGATCAAACACTCGCATATGCCTGGCTGAATATTTCTGCTAGCGCTGGAAACAACACCGCGGCGAATGAACGAAATCAATTGCGCGCGAAACTGACCAAGGACGAAATCAGCAAAGCGCAGGATCTTTCGCTGAAATTGCTGAAGGTTTCGGCGGAAGTTGCTCTTGCGAATCGCCAGCGATTTTTGCCGCCAGGACAGCGAAAAGCTGGCGCAACTCAGACAGGTTCGATGCAACCAAGCGATCGAACACGCGACTTGATCGGTGGAGAGAATGGCGGGAAAAAAAGCGGCGGCTCGAACAAGCAGTCGAATCAGAATCCTCGACCGAATCGATCCCAAAATCCACGCTGATTTTTCGAAGTGATCCTAGAGATCATTCAAAGCAAGCGCGCCCAACAAAACATCAAAGATAAAAAGACAGCCGGTCTCCCGACGAATCGGAAGACCGGCTGAAAAATACAAATCAAATCAAATCAATAACGGTCGCGTCCGCCGCCACCGCCACCGCCACCGTAGCCGCCGCCGCCGCCACTGCGACCGCCGCCGCCACCACCGTAGCCGCCGCCGCCGCCACTGCGACCGCCGCCGCCACCAAATCCACCACGACCGCCGCCGCCGCCACCAGTTGCAGGTGGACGAGCTTCGTTCACAGTGAGATTGCGACCATCAAATGGCTTGCCATTTGATTCTTCGATTGCCTTCTTTGCAGATTCATCGTCAGCCATAGTGACGAATGCGAATCCACGCGAACGACCGGTTTCACGATCAGTTGCGATGAACACTTCTGCGACAGCACCAAACTGACCAAAAAACTCAGCCAAAGATTCCTGCGTAGCCTTAAACGGGAGATTTCCTACATACAGCTTCATAACAATACCTTCCTTCAAGCGCAAGCTCAGCGAATACCGATACGAAATGAAGCGTAGGACATCGAAGCGCAGGCGCAAACCTTGAGAAACGAGTAACGGACATTCCGCACTCTTACATCGATATCATACAGAGAAGGCGATACTAATGCGAGAACAAACTAAACGTGATTCCAACCATTCGAAGACAGGGTCCTATATCCCTTTTCGTCGATCCCTTCTCGCACGGCTTTTGCTGCTAGGGGTCTTGCCGACAACGGTTGTGATCGTTCTCCTTATTGGAAACGGAATCCGTAATGGGCTGAATAAATTTCAAGAGGAAAGAATCAACCTCTTGATGGTAGCCGCCAAAGAAATCGCCCAAGAATTGGATGCAGAAAACACAAGAGTCCTTGATCTGGCTACTTTTTTAGCAAAAAACCAAGAAAATGGAATGTTCAATGAGCGGACGCAGACCCTCGGCATACTCCGAACTCTCCTGGAGACAACTCCTTTGCTGGCAGGGGTCTATGTCGACTATCAGCCGAGCGGCGATGGGCTGAAACCCATCGACCCAGCTCTTCCTCCGACCGCTTACAACGCGGCGGGGAGATTCACCCCCTACTTCTGGCGCGACTGGACCAAAGGCGATGTGATCAGTGTCAAGCCGAGTGTCGATCAAGACACAAGTTTGTGGTACGGAGGAATCCGTAAGGAATTTGAAATGACCGGCGCACGCGAGGCTCGAATCACTGAACCGTATGTCTACGAAGGCCAAATGATTGTCGAACAGACATGCCCGATCATCATCAATGGAACTTTTAAAGGTGTTGGTGGTGTCGACCGTGCTCTCAAAACAATTGATATCCATTTGCGACAAGTGTGCTCCGAAATCGAAGTCGATGGATTTTTGATTTCATCTGGAAGAACCACCCCCGGATTTGAAAAACTACCCGCGTTTATTGCTGCGACGACAGATGAAGTTCGCACCGATCAATCAGATACCACTGGACTCTTGCGTGCGCATCTAATCCAGGAGACTGTGTATGCCGAACTTTTCAGCAAGCTCCGAGAATCGGTGAAGGCTCAGGATATTTTTGACATTGACCCAGTCCTGAAGAGTCGGTGCCTCTATGTAACTGCTCCTATCAAAGTCGGAAATTGGACTCTCGTCTTGCGCCAATCCGAGAAAGAAATGCTCGCTCCAATTTGGGGACAAATGTATGAACAGATTGGCGCAGCACTCATTGGATTGATTGCCATCACAATTGCATTGATCATTCCCGCAATCCAAATCACACGCAGAGTTCGTAGAGCCGTTGGTGTTGCAGATGAAATTGCATCCGGCAATCTCTCGACAGAGATTGCTGTCACATATGGAGGAGATGAAACCGAATCTTTGCTGCGCTCACTTGATTCGATGGCAAAAGCTTTGCAAACAATTGTCCACGGTGTAAAGCAAGCAACAGTCACTATCAATTCGACTGCAACGCAGTTGGCTGCGACGGCACGCGAACAAGATGGATCATCTCAATCACTCGGAGCCAGCACCACTCAAATTGCCGCGGCAATCAAGGAGATTTCGACGACCGCCGCCGATCTCTCGCAACTGATGGAACGCGTGGATCAATCCGCCAACGCCACCGCCGATCTCGCGCGTGACGGTCGGCAGTCCTTGCAAGGAATGAGCACTGCGATGGAATCACTCGATGAAGGCACGCATTCGATTGCGAGTCGACTTTCAACCATCAGCGAAAAAGCGAGTTCGATCAATGCGATCGTCACGACAATCACAAAGGTTGCGGACCAAACAAATCTGCTTTCGGTCAATGCCGCGATCGAAGCCGAAAAGGCTGGCGAACACGGCGTTGGATTCTTGGTTGTTGCACGCGAAATTCGTCGATTGGCAGATCAGACCGCAGCGGCAACGCTTGATATCGAACAGACCGTTCGTCAGATGCAAGGTGCCGTCAGCGCAGGCGTGATGGAAATGGACCGCTTCAACGAACAAGTACGACGCGGTGTCACGGAGACTGCGCGTATCGGCGGACAACTCGGCGAGATCATTCAACAAGTTGAAGCTGGCACCACTGACTTCCGACAAGTTGCCGAAGGAATGAAAGCGCAGACCGAAGGGGCGAAGCAAATTTCTGATGCAATGGGGCAACTCACCAGTGGTGCGCGAGAGGCCGTCACCGCAGCGCAAGAAACATGCAAAGCCGCAGCTGGTTTGCAAGATTCGATCTTGTTGTTGCGGGAAGGTGTTTCGACATTCAAGATCACAGAAAAGCCGTATTTGAGCTCGTAAATGCGCATAGTTGAAGTATGGCTTGGACAACAAAGATGCGCGATACCTGTTGGCGCGATCGACGAAGTATTGCCAGTTGTCGAGGCACGAAAACTCACTGGAACTCCAGATTGGATCATTGGCATCGCAAGACTCCGCGGTGCGTTTGTTCCACTTCTTGACGCTTCGCTCATTTGCATTGGCAGTTCCGTCGTTCGGACAATGAATGCCCGTGTTGTTCTCTTGCAAGTTGGCGCAGGCGGCGGAAGCATGCGCCTAGCGGTGCTGGTTGATCGAGTCGGAAGTCTTCTGACGATCGACTTTGAAGGCGCGGGAACGCATCCAGGAATTATTGGAGCAGGCCGAGGAGCCCTCACAAGCATTGCTACCGATGCCACTGGCGATATTTATTTATTAGATTTGAGCAAGATTGTTGATGATGAGAACCGAAAGCTCTTTCGCGACGCGATAGGTTCGTCGTGAGTTCTTTACGGACACAAAAAGATATTTTATGGATTGCACGATTCTTGACCGAGCGTGCAAGCCTCGCGCCAGCGTTGCTCGATGGTCCTGCATTTGCAAGTGCCGTTCGAGGACGAATGAGTCAATTTGCGATGACGGATATTGCGATATACGCGGCATTAGTCGAACAGAATGAACACGAAATGCAATGCTTGGCAAGCGAAGTCGCGGTGCCCGAAACGTGGTTCTTTCGATATCCAGCAAGTTTCGAATTTCTGCGGTCGCAACTTGCCGAACGCAAAAGTCAAAAACACGAAACGCTTGTATGTGCCAGCCTGGGATGCGCGACCGGAGTTGAAGCATGGTGCATTGCTGCATGCGCGCTGTCTGTCGGATGGTCGAAAGAAAAAGTGATCGTTCATGCGATTGACCGAAGCCCACTTGCTATTGCATCCGCGCTCGAAAGCAGAATTCCAGGTGGAAGTCTGCGGAGCACTCTGCCAGATTGGGCTGATCCGTGGATTCGAACAGCAGGTTCTTCAGTCATTCTTTCGTCGGAAGTTCTTGAATGTGTGAGATTTCAACAATCCGACCTATTGCTTGCCGCAGAACTTTTCTCGCAGCCAATCGACGCGCTTTTTTGCCGCAATGTGATGATCTACCTCGATCCAACAGGGCGGAATCTTTTGCGCGATCGAATCGTCAATTGGATTTCGAATGATGGACTCATTTATCTTGGACATGCGGATGGACTCCAACGAGAAACTGCGCTTGAAAGTGCTGGACCGACATCCGCATTCGCATGGCGAAGGCGTGTGGCAACGAGCGTGAGTGATACGAAGGAAAAAACGCAGCCAAGAATCATTCGGCCAAATGCAATCGCGCCAATCGTCCCCAAGGTTTCGACTCCATCTCGTGCAAATCCCGTCGAACCCAAGCCTCTTTCGCAAACAACGGTTGCACAACGCGTTCAACCTATGCTTGCTGCGCGAGAGTTCAGCCAAGCACAGCGGTTGGTCGAGGATGCACTCAAAGCAACTCCCGCAAACATCGAATTGCTGGAATTGCTCGCAGGAATCTTCTGCTCGAAAAATGAATTACAACGGGCAAGTCAAACCTATGCACGGGTCGTATACCTTGAACCCCATCATGGTCCTGCCCTACTTGCACTCGCAGAATTGTCGGATGCTCTCGGACGGAGCGATGAAGCGGATCGCTATCGAGCGAAGATGAAACGATTGGGCAATTTGTGACGAGATTTCAATTATGAGTACCTCGGATTCTCCAACTTCACCAGATAATCGTCCGGCGATGTCGCGTCTGCTTGATCGACCGAATCGTCCCGCGACGATTGCGGAATCGACAAAGGCCAGCGCAGAATCTCGAGTTCTGCGCCGTGAGCCTCAGTTCAACTTGTTGGTCTTTCGTTGTGGCGCGGAGTGGTTTGCGATTCCCGCCGAGTTCATCGTGCATGTTTCCAAGGTGACAACCGTGCACACCCTTCCGCATCGAACGAACAATTCATTCCGTGGATTGACCGCACTTTCGGGAGCTGTTATTCCAGTGTTCGATTTTGTTGGATTACTTGGTGTTCCACCCGCACCCGAGACCATGCTTCGCAAGCCTCGGATGTTGACTGTGGGAAACGCAATAGATTCTTGGGCGTTTGAAGCGGACGATGTTCCGGGCGTTTATGCAATGCCGCGCAATGCAGTCAAACCTCTCCCACTGACTGTTGAGCAGTCACCGCGCAGAATTTCCAGCGGATTGATATCGACAGTGCAAGGATCGACCACGTTGGTGGATCCTGAACGGCTGATAAGGGAATTCAAAGATGCGATTGGATGATGCGCTTGGATAATTGATGGAACTCTACTGATGGACCTAGGCGGATTCTCAATGTTCGATCTGTTTCAGACAGAAGTGCAGCAACACTGCGCTTGCCTGTCTGATGGTTTGATTGCTCTCGAACAGAATGCAAGCGATCCAAAGATGGTTGAACCACTGATGCGTGCGGCGCATTCGGTGAAAGGTGCCGCGCGAATCATCAATCTCGATGGTGCGATTGGATTAGCGCATTCGATGGAAGAATGTCTAGTGCGCATCCAGAAGGGTTCTGAAACTCCGACGGCTTCGCGCATTGATGAATTACTGCGTGGCAGTGACATTCTGCGGTCGCTTGCGGATCACAAGAGCGAAGAAGAAGCCCGAGCGTGGCTTGAAAAAGAAACTGGACCAATTAGCGCGCTTGCCGAGGCACTGAATCTTCCGCCTAAAGCAGGACTTTCTGCGGTTGTTGTTGCGCCTGCGGTGGTTGCGCCTGCGGTGGTTGCGCCTGCGGTGGTTGTGCCTGCGGTGGTTGCGTCTGCGGTTGTTGCGCCGGCGGTGGCAGTTAAAGTTGCAACTCCGGCAACCACACCAAGCGCAGCGCCGACACCAAGCGCAGCGCCCACACCAAGCGCAGATGCCGCAGTGCTTGTTTCATCATCAAGTCTCGAGCGACTCCTTCAACTTTCGGGCGAATCACTCGTCGAAGCACGCCGCCTCGAATCAATTCGTAGAACACTCACCCGAGCAAAGACCGCGCAACGACAACTCTCTGCTGCCCTCGATTCTTTGCAAGTGACGGGTCGACATGCGGGCGATGCGATGACAGCGGTGGCAACAAGTCGCGACGCGCTTGATGAGGCGCTTCATCAAGTCGAAGATCATCTGCGTCGAGGCGAAGAACTCGCAAGCGCTCTGCACAACGAAGCTGTCTCAAGCCGCATGCGTCCATTTGGAGATGCGTGCGGAGGCTTGGCTCGATCCGTTCGCGATGTTGCACGAACCCTCGCAAAAGAAGTTCGCTTGGTCATTGCTGGCGAACAAGTTCCCGTGGACCGCGAGATTCTTCGACAACTCGAGGCGCCGCTTGGACATCTTGTGCGCAACGCAATTGATCACGGCATCGAAAGTCCAGACGAGCGTGTCGCTGCCGGTAAAACGCGGCAAGCAACTTTGCGTGTCGAGGCTCGACATCACGCAGGAAGTTTGGTCGTGGAAGTTCGTGAAGATGGCCGAGGAATTGACCGAACAAATCTCCGTGCAAGAATCGTCTCGAAGAAACTTTCTGAAGCTTCGATTGTTGAGACCCTCGGCGATGCGGAACTCTTTGACTTCCTTTTCCTTCCAGGATTCTCCACCGCTGCTGCCGTCACGGATATTTCTGGACGCGGAGTCGGGCTGGATGTCGTTCAATCGATGGCGCACACGGTCGGAGGATCGATCGAAGTTCGGTCGAGTCCCGCAGGAACATCCTTCGCAATGCGGCTTCCTGTGACGCTTTCCGTTGTACGCGCCGCGGTCATTTCAATCGCTGGCGAGACATATGCATTGGCGCTTGCGAGACTGGAACGAATTGACCGCATCGCACGAAGCGAACTGAAAACAGTTGAAGGCCGATTGACGACAGTCATTCGTGGAGAAACAGTAGGGCTGGTTCATGCGACTGAAATTCTTGAATTGAAAGCAAGCACGCAAAGTGAGAACTCAGATGAACTGTCTATCGTCAGCGTCCTCGCCGGATCTCGCACGGTTGGATTCGTCGTCGATTCTTTCCTCGGAGAAGAAGATCTTGTCGTGCGCAGAATGGATGCTCGCCTTGGAGATGTTGCCCATGTCGATGCTGCGAGCATTCGAGAGAATGGCGACCTCCTGCTGATTCTTGACGCAGACGATCTCGTGCAGTCAGCCCTTCAATTGCTCGAGCAAGGAAAATTGCGCGGAGATGAAGGGCGATCAGCCATCAGCAAGCGAAAACAGCGGCGCATCTTGGTCGTGGAAGATTCCATCACGGTGCGTGAAGTTGAACGACAGATGTTGATGCGTGCCGGATATGCCGTCGATACTGCTGTGGATGGAGTGGATGGATGGAATGCATTGCAGAAAGTGAAGTATGACCTTGTCGTCAGCGATGTGGATATGCCACGAATGAATGGCATCGAATTCGTGCGTAAAATGCGCGCAGATCGCAGATATGAAACGCTTCCAGTGGTGATTGTCAGTTATAAAGATCGCGACGAAGATCGAATTGCTGGACTCGAAGCTGGAGCATCCGCATATCTGACCAAGGGGTCTTTCCAAGACCAGTCGTTTCTACAGACCATCGCCGATTTGATTGGGGCCGCGGTCTGATGCGAATTGCAATCGTCAACGATCTGCGTATGGCGCAGGAAATTCTGCGTCATGCAGTCGCCAAGATTGATGGCGCAACGGTTGCCTGGGTTGCAATTGACGGACGAGATGCGATTGAAAAATGCAACGCCGATAAGCCCGATCTGATTCTGATGGACATGGTGATGCCCGTGATGGATGGCGCCGTTGCAACCCGTGCGATCATGAAAGAATCTCCGTGTCCGATTCTTGTGGTCACAAGCACCATTGAAGGCAATCTCTCTTTGGTCTATGAAGCGCTCAGTGCGGGAGCGATCGATGCGGTGCATACGCCAACGATGGGACCCAACGGAAGCATTCTTGGAGTCGATGCACTTGCTCGAAAAGCGCGAGTGGCGCTTGCTGCTTCGGTGGTTCAAATCAGTCGAAAGATGCCGCAAACAACTGCTGCAAAACCCACAGGAATCACTTCGCAAAAACATCCAACATCAACGGTTCCTCTCGTTGTCATCGGATCGTCAACTGGCGGACCTAATGCGCTTTCAGTGGTTCTGCGCGGACTGACTGTTGCTCCTTTATGTTGCACTGTCATCGTGCAACATATCGATGTTGCATATGCACCTGGTCTTGCAAACTGGTTGAGTAGCGAAATCAAACGACCTGTGAAAGTTGCGGCGCAAGGCGAATCACTCAGCGCAGGGTCGATCATCGTGGCTTCATCAGCCGATCATCTTGTGCTTCGAGATGGGCTCTTGAGATATGTCGTCGAACCTGCCGAACAAATCTTCAGACCAAGCGTCGATGTCTTCTTCGAAAGCGTCGTGCAGGAACGAGTGCGCCCAAGTGTCGCCATACTTTTAACTGGTATGGGGCGTGATGGTGCGCAAGGAATGCGCTCGCTTCGCGATGCGGACTGGCACACAATTGCGCAAGATCAAGCAACGAGCGTGGTCTGGGGAATGCCAGGTTCTGCTGTGGAAATGGGTGGTGCGGTGGAGATTCTTCCACTCGATCAAATCGGCGCGGCCGCGAGTCGTTCGATCCAATCACGCGTTTCGTAGTTCGACCAATACCCCAGATTGCCCGTAACCTGACCGATTATGTCGGAATCAACTCAAACATCTTTAAGCCTTTCAAATAGTCGTGTCGTTGTGTTGTTGGTTGATGATCAAGCAATGATTGGCGAAGTTGTTCGGCGAATGTGCGCAAGCCACGCTGATATCGAATATCACTTTTGCTCCGATCCCTTGAAAGCCGTGGAAATGGCGACAAAATTGGAGCCCACGGTCATCTTGCAAGACTTGGTGATGCCTGGAATCGATGGACTTGATCTTGTTCTGCAATATCGACAGAACGAAGCGACAAAACTTGTCCCGCTGATTGTGTTGTCATCAAAGGAAGAACCCGCAACAAAGGCTGAAGCGTTCGCGCGGGGAGCGAATGATTACATGGTCAAACTTCCAGATCAACTGGAAATTCTCGCGCGCCTGCGATATCACTCTCGCGGATATCGCGCGCTGCTCGAGCGCAACGAGGCGTTTCGCCAACTCAAGAATGAACTTGATCAAGCTGGCGATTATGTGCAGTCGTTGTTGCCGCCGATGATTTCCGCGCCCGACTTACATATTCGCGGCTCATTCATTCCAAGTGCTCAACTGGGCGGCGATTTCTTTGGATGGCGGGAATTATCTGATGGGAATCTTGCGATATTTCTGATCGATGTTTGCGGACACGGAGTTGGACCGGCTCTTCTTTCTGTCAGTGTCAGCAATGCTCTGCACGCTGGCGGATTTTCGGAGAGCGAACTGCTTCAACCAGCGAAAGTCATGACGCGGCTAAACAACGCATTCCCTATGACCGAGCATCGAGGCATGTACTTCACTGGTTGGTATGCCGTTTTGCACCGACCAACTCTGCGACTGACTTGGGCTGGCGCTGGACATCCACCTGCGCTCGTGACCAGATTGAACGGTGAGTACAAAGAACTCGAATCGCTTGGAACACCTATTGGAATCGTGCCAGAATTCGAATACGAGCAATCAACAACAACGCTGGTGAAAGGTGACCGACTCTACATTTACAGCGATGGCATCGCCGAAATTCCAAAGTCCGATGGAACAGTCTGGTCGTATTCCGAGTTTCTCTCATTCGTTCAGACTGATGCGTTGAAGGTCGCCGATCCAATCGCACGATTGTTGGAGTACACGCGCGGTCTGCAAGGTGCAGAGCAATACACCGACGATGTTTCGATCATCGAATTGAAACTTTCATAGCGTCGGGTTTGATCCAAACTCTTTCGAAGGATTGCATACGCATTGTCACAACTATCGCTCTGCTTATTGGATCGAATTTGTTTATGAAATATGCGTGGTATGGGCATCGGAAAGATTTCAAGGACCACCTAATCATGATTGCGATCTTGGTCGCGTGGGGCGTTGCATTCTTTCAATACTGCCCGCAAGTACCCGCAAATCGAATCGGCTTCGGCGCGCTTTCGCTTGGTCAGTTGAAAGTCATCCAAGAAGTGATCACGATGATCATCTTTGCTGGCTTCGCGACTTGGTATATGAATGAGAGGCTGACATGGGATTATCTGTATGCGACTTTATGTCTTGTTGCAGCGGCATTCTTCATGTTCCGAAATGCTGGTGCGGCGGCGCAAAGTAAGATTCTTGGTTTTTATTTCGACTCTTTAGGCGAAGCAGGCACAACAACCGAACGCGACGCCAACACCTTTGCTGTGTCGCGAAGATTGACAAGCGGCACGCGCGCACGAGTCAATTCGCTACGAATGCTAAGAAAGTCTGGTCTCGCGGCTGCGACCCATGCGCCAAATTCTCCACTCTCTGCGCGATTGGAAAGTAAAGAGAGTTGCGCTCCAGCATCGAGGGCTTTCCAAGCAGTTTGGGCCGCCAAGAAAAAAGATTCTCCCGCACGCATCTCAACAAGCAGCTCCTCGCCCTTCAATCGAGAGAGAGGATATTCGTTGGACTTGCTGACAACCGCCGCTGACTCGCTCTGTGCGGCAAGATAAAGCGACGCACCATCGGCACCGATACGAATTCGTTCTTGCGGACGAGAAATCCAACGGATTTTTTCGGTCTCAACGCATCGTGCAGATGCCGCATCCTGCGCATCAGAAAATGCTTTCGCTGCATCACCAATTCTTGCGGCCATCGCAGGATCGCTTGAGAGAGAAAGAAATTGTTCCGCGCGTTGGATCGCTTGCCATCCAAAGCGAGAAGCCTCACGCTGCATATCAAGTCGAGGCAGTCCTGCGAGAATGCGGGCGAGATCAAACATTGCAATGATCCGCTCGGCAGATTCCAATCTGCGGTTGAATCTTTCCAAGCGACGACTATCCGCATCGAGAATCGACATCCAACCTTTCAAACGACCAAGATCTGGCGCGGTGGCATACAAATCGATTCCCCATTCACACGGCATTGTCGCCGTGTTGCAAACCGCGACAATTTCATCTTTGACGGCCTCAAGTTCTGCGATGGCGTTTTCGCTTGGCATCCAACCGCGCGATCGAAAATATTCTCGGATCGTTCGTGGGCAGCGGGCGTCGAAATCACTGGGAATTCCAGCAAAACACGGGGGCAATTCCGGCGCAACATTCGCCATAGGTTGAGCGGGAACAACTTCCTTCTGCTGAACCACCGTGCTTGTTTGCGGCGGCAGGAGAAAAACTGTCCCAAGAGTAAGAATCAACAGAGCGCTCATCCCATAAAGATAGTCGTTCGTCTGAGACTATTCTTGCCATATGCCCAACACCGAACTTCACCGCATTTCAGGATCGCTTCGTTTGGGTCGGACCGATGCCGCTGGAGTGCTCTACTTTGCAAGCGCATTCGAACTTGCCCACGAAGCAATCGAGAGTTATTTTGACTCATGCGGCTGCGGATTGAAGACGCTACTCAAGTTTGGCCCGTACTTGCCGATTGTCCACGCAGAGGCGGATTTCAAATCACCCCTGAGAACGGGCGAGAACTTTTTCACAATAATCGAAACCCTCGAATGCTCCGCTCGATCAATTGCAATCTCGCTGAGACTCGTTACACCCAACGACCAAACAATCGCGACGGTCAAGATTGTTCACGCATGTATCGACTCTGCAACAGGCAAAGCCATCGACATTCCACATTCGCTGCGCAGCGCAATCAGCAAGGCAAAATGAATTGGTCTGAGGGGACAAAGACAAGATTCGGAGTTGGCAGTGTCAACGCAATTTTCATTCTTCCGCGAATGATCGGCGTTGGCGTCAAGACATCGGACGCAAAGAGACAAGCGGTTCCCAAACCGTGATCGCGATCTC
>SXGT01433180.1_pt1 | contig 58429 bp, 44 predicted proteins | sample 3176221 | NCBI WGS metagenome assembly SXGT01 (sample SAMN11356862, study PRJNA531348) | freshwater metagenome | isolation source: freshwater sample F1-120 | place: China: Fuxian Lake, Yuxi | collected 2017-12-25 | reverse complement strand
CGTGTCGTAGCGATACTCGATGGTGTTGCCGTTGCCGTCTTCCACGCGCGACAGGAGCCACGCGGAGGTGTCGTCGGGACAGCCCGTGTCGATGGCCACCCACGCCCCGCCCAGCGTGCAGCGCATCCCCCCGCCCTCGCCCCGCCACTCGGTGGCGCCCTCGCCCACGAGCCCGGCGTCGGCATACTCGCCGTAGGTCCACGTCCAGCCGCTGCCCGAGGCGGTCCAGGTGTTGCTCGCCTCGTCGTAAGCGAACACGCGCCCGTCTTGTTGCTCCGGCATCCACAGGGTGGCCGCCCAGCCCGAGAGCAGCGGGCTCATCACGCCCCAGCCTTGGAGCTCGTCGCCCGCGCTCCAGAGCCGCTGGCCATCGACCAGGAAGGTGTCCGCGCTGGAGAGGGGCTCGTCGTCGAAGGTGGGCACGCCGCTGCCGAGGGGACCGTGTCGCTCGATGCGCGAGGGGCCGGCGAGGGACCAGTTGGGGCCCAGCCACCCGTCGGCCACGCGGTGGTCGGCGACCAGCGCCAATGAGGGCACCGTCCCGCCCGGCGCCGGGGGGAGCTCGAGGGGGACCGCGTGCGTCCACGCGCCCTGCTGGAGCGAGCCACCGCTCGCGATCGCCATGCCCGGCATGTCCGCCGGCGCCACGCGAGAGGGCTCGGCGTGGGCAGGCCACGCGAGAAACACGGCCGCGAGGGCGGCTAGACTAGCGCGGGGGGGGGGGGCAAAACGCTGGAGAAAGCTGGCGCATGGACGACTCTCCTCACGGGACCCAGATGCTCGTCCAGAGACTCGCACGTCGCGAGCGGGCGTGTCAATCGGTCGGGCCGGAAAATGTGATCGCGAGGAGGGGGGGGGCAGGCGGCGCGTCGGCAGCGGGTACCGCGAGTCGAGGGGGAATGCCGTCACGTGGTGGGGGATCGAGGTGCCCGCCCCGATGTCACACGGCCCGCGGGTGGTGCCCCTGGTGGCGGCGTCGCGGAGCGAAGTGCAGCCGACACCGCCACCAGGGGTGACAGGACCCGCCGGCCGAAGGCCGTGCTACAAAGTGGGCGGGCACCGGATCGCCTGGAGCCGGGGGCTCCCCGTGTCGCGACACAGGGCCGGGCGGGGTCGCCCCAAGGTGGGTTACGCCTCCGCCGCCGCCCCCCTCGTTTCCGCGATGTAGGTGAGCACCGCGTACTCCACCATCACCGCGCGGCGCACCGCGCTGTTCTCGGCGATGTAGGCCTGTCGTTCGGCGGCCTCGCGCAACACCAGGGGGGCGAGTGCCACCGGCACGCGCTCGGGCTCCATGCCGGCGAGAGCCTTCTGCAACTTCTCCGCGTCGCCGCCGATCATCGCCAAGACCGGCGCCACGAGCCCAATCACGCGACGGCCGATGGCTGCGATGCGCGCGGCGTCGTCGTCGGTGTCGTCGAGCAGGTCGGCCACGAAGCGGCGGTAGGGCGTGTCGGTCGGCAGCTCGTGACGCAGGCGAGCGCGGCCGATGGGCTGCACGAGGATGTTGTAGCGACCATCGGGCAGCGCGTGGTGCAGCGCGATGCGCCCTACCGCCACGTAGGGCAAGAGCGTGGGCTGCCCGAGGTGGGCCTCTTCCTGGCCCTCGGCGATCTGGGGCACGCAGATGATGCCGTCGCCCTCGAGCGCGTCGGCCACGAGCTGCCGGTATCGAGGCTCGAAAACGTGCAGTGGCAGGGGCGCCCCGGGCATCAACACCGTGCCGGGCAAGGGGAAAACACGAAGGGTCTCGCACGTACGGGCAATCTCGGTACGGTCCATCTGGATCAGTCTCGTCGTTGGCGAGACGGTAGGCACGGGGCAGCGCACCGTCCAACGGCCCGCGGGGATAGCTGACAACTCGTGATCGTCCGCATCCAGTCCGACGGCGAGGAGCGCACCCTGGCGCTCGACGAGCTGGAAGGTCTTATTCGCGAGGGAAAGGTCGGCCCCGAAACACCCATCGAGCGCGACGGCCGCTGGCTTGCCGCCCGCGAGTGGCCCGGTTTCGCGGAGCTACGTCGCGACACCGCCGCCATGGTGCGCGCCCTGTGGACACGCCCCACCGTGCCCTGGGTCACCGCGGTGATCGCAGGCCTCGCCATCCGGGTGCACTTCGCCAGCATCACGACAGGCGGCGCGCTCCACGGCGCGCTCGCCCGGGAAACGCCCGCCATCCTCGAGCGCGGCGAGGGCTGGCGCCTCGTGGGCTACGGGCTCCTCCACTCTGGCCTGCCCCACCTGCTCTCGAACATGACCGCCATCGTGGTGGCCGGCGTCGCCTTCGAGCGCATCATGGGCCACGCGGCGCTGGCCAATGTGATCCTGCTCAGCGTGGCCACGGGCGGCCTCGCCTCCGCCTACAGCCTGCCCGGCACGCCGAGCGTGGGCATGAGCGCGGGCGACTTCGGCTTGCTCGGCGCCTGCGCCGCGCTCGGCGTGCGCTACGGGAGCCTCTTGCCCCGCGCAGCCCTCGGCATCTTCGGGGCGACCACCGCCGCTTTCACGCTCTGGGCCTTCGCGAACGGGCTCACCGCCGAGGGGGTGGACAATAGCGCGCACGCCGTGGGGCTCGTCACCGGGGTTGTTTCGGGCGCCTTCTACCAGCCAAACATCGAGCCCTGGCGAGCGAGCAACCGGTGGGTTCACGCCGGCGTGCTCGCCATCGTGGCGGCGTTGAGCCTCGCCCCCATCGTCGCCGGCCCGTCCATGGTGCCGATGGCAACCTACGAGGCCGACGGCGCCAGCCTGTCGCGACCGTCCTACTGGCAGGTGCAGGTGTCCCGATCGGGCCTCCGCGGCTACGGCCCCTTCGACCGCAGCGCCGCCCTCGCGGTGAGCACCCGCAAACACGAGCACCCACCCACCGCGGCCGAGGTGGTGGAGGCCGAGCGCGCGCGGGTGGCACGCCTCGACAAGGCCGCCCGTGTCGAGGTCATCGACGCCGAGCACGCGCGCATTGCGTACACAGTTGACGGTCGCGACCGCGAGTTGTGGGTGCGCCTGGCGGTGCGCGGCCTCTACGCCACCGTGGGCGGGGTCGATACCGCCAAGGGCGCCCGCATGGCGCCGAGGCTGCAGGCGGTGATCGACGAGTGGACCTTGACGACCCCGACCGAGGAGAAAGCCAAGCTCGACGGGGCAAGTTCTTCGCAGTGGCGCGTGGTCATCGAGGCGGCGGCAGCCCAGGCGGCTCTCGGGGACGAGGCTGCCGCGGTCAAGAGCTTCGCGCGCGCGCACGAGCTGAAGCCCGGAGAAGACGACATCGCCGCCGCCGAGGTGGAGGCACTCTGCCGGTCGGCCTTCCCAAGCTGTCGTGACGCAGTGGCACGCGCCCTCGCGGCTCACCCAGACAGCAGCAAGGTGACCGCGGCGATCGCTAGGGTCGAAGCCGGAGGGTGAAGGTGCTCCCCTCCCCCGGCGCGCTCCTGACGCCCACCTCGGCCCGCATCGCGTGGCAGAGGTGCTTCACCAGCGCCAAGCCGAGCCCGGTGCCCCCCACGTCGCGAGAGCGTCCCGGGTCGACCCGGTAGAATCGCTCGAAAAGCCGAGGATGGTGCACGGGGTCGATGCCCGGGCCGTCGTCGACGACCGACACTTCCACGCCGTTGTTCACCGCCGACAGCCTCACCGTGATGTGCCCCCCCTCGGGGGTGTACTTCACCGCGTTGTCGACGAGGTTGTTGAGGGCGTGCACGAAGGCGTCGGCGTTGACGCTCGCCTCCACGTCGGGCCCCTCCACGGCCAGCGCGTGCCGGAGCGACTCCGCCCGGGGGCGAACGCGCTCCATCACCTCGTCGACCAGCGGCCGCAGCGCCTGGGTGTCGCAGGCGAGGTCTTCGCCGCGCGACTCGATACGCGAGAGGTGGAGCACATCGTCGACCAGGGCGTGCAACCGCCGCGCGTTTCGGAGGATCGCGTCGACCATGGGCTTGCTCGAGTCGGGCAGGGGCTCGTCGCCCAGCGCCTCGGCGAAGCCCACGATGCTGGTGATTGGCGTGCGCAGCTCGTGAGACACGTTGGATACGAAGTCGCGACGCGCCCGCTCCGCCGCGCGCACGGTGGTGATGTCGAGCACCACCCCCAGCGCCGCCCGGCCGCCGTCGAGCGGTAGGCCTCGCACCACGAGATCGCGCGGGCCGTACACCACGCTGCGCTCGGCGATCACGTTCTTCTCACGGCACTCGTCGATCACGTCTTGTAGCTCAGACAAGGGGATGGTGTCGATCGGCGGGCGGCCCGTGGGATCGCCGCGCACCGGCAGCAAGACCCGAGCGGCCGGGTTCACCATGCGCACGCGGCCCTCGGCATCCACCAGCACCAGACCGTTGGGCGTTTGCCGCACCATCTCCTGCTCCAGCCGCAGCTCCGAGCGCATGCCGCTGGCCTCTTCCCCGAGCGCCTTCACCAGGTCGTCGAGCGCCAGCGACAGCGGCACCAGGTCGGGGGGTGGAACGTCCACCGCGAGGCGCCGGTCCTCACCTCGGGCGTAGCGACGCACCGAGTGCGCGAGTCGATCCAGCCACTGGCGGGCAAGATGACGTTGCCAGGTACTCCACGCGAGGGTGCCGGCCAGGCACAAGACGACGGCGCCGAGGGCGAAGTTCACGACCGGGAGCTTAGCGTGCGGTCAGGCCTGGGGCGCGAGCGCGTTGAGCCGGTAGCCCACCCCGCGTACCGTTTCGATGCGGTCGCCCGCCGCACCGAGCTTCTCGCGCAGTCGCTTCATGTGCGTGTCGACCGTCCGCGTGCCGAGGTCGGGCGGCATGTCCCACACTTCCTGGAGGAGTTGGCCACGCGTGAGCACGCGTCCCGAGCGGCGCGCCAGCGTGGTGAGGAGGCGGAACTCGGTGGCGGTGAGCGACACCTCCAGGTCGTCCACCCAGGCGCGGTGCGCGGCGGCGTCGATGCGCAAGGCACCGAGGCGAAGCTGTCCGGCCGTTTCCTCCACCGGCTCGATGCCCGAGCGTCGCAAGACAGCGCGGATGCGGAGCACCAGCTCCCGGCTGGAGAAGGGCTTGGTGACGTAGTCGTCGGCGCCCACCTCGAAGCCCACCACGCGGTCGACCTCGTCGCCCCGAGCGGTGAGCATGATTATCGGCACCTGAGCTGTGGTGGGCTCGGCCCGGAGACGGCGGCACACCTCGGTGCCCTGCATCCCTGGCAACATCAGGTCGAGGAGCACGAGCCCCGGGCGCAAGGACGGCGCCAGCGCCAGGCCCTCGGGACCGGTGCCGACGGCACGGACGGTGAAGCCCTCCTTGGAGAGCACGTGGCTCAGGAGGCTGCGGATGTCGGCCTCGTCGTCGATGACCAGGATGGGTCCGGTACTTTCCACGGCGCCTACTTATTCGCCGCAGGTGACGACGCGGTGACGATTGCGGCAACGAGCCGCGAATCAGTCCGAATCGGAGTCGGAGTCGGACCCGGTGTCGTCGTCGGAGTCGGAATCGGAGTCGGACCCGGTGTCATCGTCGGAATCGGAGTCGGTATCGGAGTCGGTATCGGCCTCCCCGCTGTCGTCGTCGCCGGTGTCGTCGTCGCCGGTTTCGGTATCGCCGGTGTCGTCGTCGCCGGTTTCGGTATCGCCGCTGTCATCGCCGCCGCTGTCGTCGGCCGTGTCGCCCGTGTCGGCCGTGTCAGCCGTGTCGCCCGTGTCGGCCGTGTCGCCCGTGTCGGTGGAGTCGAGCGTGTCGCCCGTATCCACCTCGGCGCCGGTGTCGCCGGTGTCGCCGTCGCCGCTGGGAAACTCGAACCGTGTCTCCACGCAGCCCACGACGGGCCACAGGGCGAGCAGCCAGGACGCGCTAGGGCGCATGATCAGCACACCTTAGCCCCAGTGCTACCGTTGCGTCGCTGTCGAGCACATCGGCCCAGGCCGACGCCGCGCGACAGTCACCCCGCGTGAGCTCCAGCGCCACCGCAGCGGCCGCGATCTCCGTGGCGCGCTCGCTGTAGCCGCCGAAACGGTAGTCACGGGCGACTGCCAACGCCTCGTCGTCGCGACCAAGCGCGCGCAACATGTCGAAACGCAGTGCCAACACCTCGCCGGTGACGATGGGATCCGCGTCGCGGGCATCGACAGCGTCGAGGGTCGAGAGCACATCGACGGGAGGTGCCTTGGCGGCCTGGAGCGCTCGCGCTCGACCGAGCAGACCAGCAGGCCGGGTGGGCCAGCACGTCGCGGTGTCGCCGGTCTTGACGCGCCGGGGGAGCGCACCGGCGCAGGTGACCTCGACCACGCCGTGGACCACGTCGACCCCGGTGCCGAGGATGTCGCGGCGCACGGTGAAGGCCGTGCCCACCACCCGCACGACCGCCTCCGCCGTTTCCACGCGAAGGTCGATGCCCTCGCCGTGATCGACATCGACATCGAGGCGCCCGCGGTCCCACCGAAGTCGTGGCCGCCGATCCGTGCCCCCGGCGGTGCCCGTCCCCGTGGCCACGAGGCGCACGTGCTCGCCCACGGCAACCGCGCTCGCCTCGCCTTCGAGGCTCAGCAAGACCGGGGTCTCCGGGGGCTCGCGGAGAAACCAAGCGGCGAGGCCGGCGGCGAGGAGCAGCCCGGCGAGGGGCAGGCGGAGGGTGGGCGCAGGGCGATCGAGCCGAGCGCGCACGCGGGCGTCGGCGCCCGGTGCAGGCTCGGGCAGTCGCGACAGGATCTCGCGCGACAGCGCCGCATCGGGCTCCACGCCCAGGCGACGGCGCAGGCGACCCACCTGGGCGGCGCTCGGCTCCGTGGCCTCCGCAAAACGCTGGAGCTGCTCGGAGAGTTTCATTCTTCCCCCTCCGCCACGAGGCCGCGCACCACCACGAGCTGCGCGAGTCGAGCGCGGGCCCGGCGCAGCCGACTCTTCGCGGTGCCGACGGGGATCGCCAGTAAGGTCGCCACCTCCTCGTCCGTCCGCGACTCGAGGTCGGCGAGCACGATCACCTCGCGCAGCTCGTCCCCCAGCTCCTCGAGCAAGGCATGGATAGTGGCAATATCCTGTCGCGACGCGAAGGTCTCGCCCGGCCCCGCACCGGGGTCGGCCCAGTCGGGCATGAATCCGCCGACGAGTCGGCGCCAGGTGGACTTCCGGCGCTGCCACGCGAGGGTTCGCCGCGTGACGCCGAACACCCAGGCCGGGAGCTTCGCTGGGTCGGTGACCGTGTGCGCCCGGCGCATCACGATGATCATCGTCTCCTGGGCGGCGTCCTCGGGGTCGATGTAGGGTCCCCCGAGGCGAGTGCACCACCGGAGTACATCGGGCAGGAAGCGGTCGCACAAGGCCTCGTCCGTCCATTCGGACGAGGCGGCAACACGCAGCGGGGACTTGCCCGGGGGACCCATGCTCCCGAGGTGACGCCAGGAGCCTCGGGCGATCACGGCGAGTACCCGAGTTCAACGCCCGCCCAGGCGGTGACCGGCGCGAGGTCGTCGGACAACGCCCCGCGGGCCGCCTCGATCCTCACGAGTTCGCTCGACAGCGTCACCCCGGGGCCGAGGCGCCAACGCTCGCCAAAGTCGAGGTCGAGCCCGAGCCGCCCCTCAACCAGAGGCGACCACACCACGCCGACGACCACGCCCTCGTCGATGAACAAGTGGGCGGCCGCGCCCGCGTTCACCCGGGCGGACAACGGCGGCGCCAGGTCGAGACCAAGCGAGAAGGTCGCGCGCACGCGCGTGGTCGAGGCCGACTGCCCGAGTGCGGCCAGCGGCGTGGCCGTCTCTGCCCCGACACCACCGCCCAGCCGCAGCCCAGGGGCCACGCGCCCGCCCGCGCCCAGCTCGAGGCCACCGAGCGCGTGCCGAACTGTCGGCGAACCGAGCGCGATCCCCGCGCGCCACTCGATCGAGCCGGGCTCGTCGGGAGGTGCCGAGGGCGAGGGCGAGGGCGAGGGCAAGGGCGACGACGCGACCGACGTCGATGCCGATTTCGCTGTCGCTGTCGCTGTCGCTGTCGATGTCGCTGTCGATGTCGATGTCGATGTCGCTGTCGCTGTCGCTGTCGATGTCGATGTCACTGTCGCTGTCGCTGTCGCTGTCGCTGACGTTGTCGCTGACGTTGTCGCTGTCGTTGTCGCTGTCGTTGTCGCTGTCGTTGTCGCTGTCGCCCTCGGGCTCGAAGTCGCTGTCGCCGCGGGCGGCGGTCGCACCGCAGGCGCAGGCGGCGCCAGCACGCGCGACGCTGCCGGGGGGGCTGGCGTGGGTGGCAGCTCTCCCCGCTCGAGCGCGGCCGCCAAACTCAGCGCCAGCATCACGATGTCCTCGCGTTCCGCTTGCGTCCGAGGGCGCGCCACGAGCACCTCGCGAGCCGCGCCGCCCGTCACCACCACGCGCAGGCGCCAGGTGCCCTCGCCCGGGGTCAAGGTGATGTCGGCCCCGCTCGTTACCAGTCGCAGCCCGGCAAGCGCGGCGGCCGCCGCCCAGAGGCTGGCGTCGTCTCCGGGTGGCGGGGCAATCGTGCGGGGCGCGGCGTCAACCGGCAGCGACAATCCCAGCGTCAGCGCGAGCGCGAGGCAGGTCGCCGCGCGACGGGAACCGGTCGACCAGGAGAACAAGCTCGGCCGAGGCTACCCAACCCGAGGCCGCGGGGCCAAGTGATCGTTTGGCGGGTACCGCGTCACCCTCCCTTCGCAATCCCCGAAAGGTCCACATGCGCCTCGCCTCCCCCTTCCTTCTCTTGCTCGTGGCGTGCCAGGGCACCTCCGTCATCAACGACGATTCCGGCGTGGGCAAAGGACCCGACGAGACGGTCGACGGTCCCGACGTGACGCTGAGCCCCACCTCGCTCGACTTCGGCGAGGTGGCGGTCGGGGCGAGCGGGAGCGCAGCGTTCACCGTGGGCAACCTCGGCGAAGAAGACCTGTTTGTCGACCTCGCCGTCACCATCGGCGAGGACGTCTTCAGCACGAGCACCGGCGCGGTGACGGTGTCGCCGGGGGGCTCGGAGGCCATCGCGGTCACCTTCACCCCCCTGGCGGACGGCACCGCGGAAGGCCAGGTGAGCCTCGCGACCAACGATGACGACGAGCCCTACCTGAGCATCGCCCTCATGGGCGTCGGCATCGATGGCGAGGACACCGGCGGCGAGGACACCGGCGGCGAGGACACCGGCGGCGAGGACACCGGCGGCGAGGACACCGGCGGCGAGGACACCGGCGGCGAGGACACCGGCGGCGACGACACCGCCGATACCGATACGAGCACCGACACCGCCGACACCGCCGACACCGCCGACTCGGGCGACCCGGGCCCGGTTGACGCGGACGGCGATGGCTACGACACCACCACCGACTGCGACGACGCCGACGCGGCCATCCACCCCGACGCCACCGAGGTTTGCGACGGTGTAGACAACGACTGCGACGGCACGGTGGACAGCGGCACGGCCGACGAACCCACCTGGTACGCCGACGACGACGGCGACGGCTACGGCGACGCGGCGCTCTCACTCTCCGCTTGCGATGCCCCCTCGGGCTACGTCGCCGACGACACCGACTGCGACGACGCCGACGCGACGGTGAACCCGGGCGCCGAGGAGGTGTGCGACACCGTCGACAACAACTGCGACGGCAGCGTCGACAACACAGCCTGGTACGCCGATAGCGACGGCGACGGCTACGGCGATGCCGCCACGTTGGTGACCGACTGTGCCGCGCCGAGCGGCTACGTGGCCGACGCGACCGACTGCAACGACACCGACGGGGCGGTCAACCCGGCGGCCGACGAGTACTGCAACGGCGCCGACGACGACTGCGATGGCGAGGTCGACGACGACGCCGTCGATGTCGCGACCTGGTACGCCGACGCCGACAGCGACGGCTACGGCGACGCGGCAACGAGCATCCTTTCTTGCGACGCACCCACCGGCTACCTCGCCGACGCCACCGACTGCGACGACACCGTCGCCAGCGTGAACCCCGCCGCCGCAGAGACCTGCAACGACGTGGACGACGACTGCGACGGCAGCGTAGACGAGGGCGCGGCCGATCCCTCCACCTGGTACGCCGACGCCGACGGCGACGGCTATGGCACCACCAACTACACCACGACCGCTTGCGACCAGCCCGCTGGCTACGTGGCCGACAGCACCGATTGCGACGACATCAACGAGGCGGTCAACCCCGGCGCCATCGAAGTGTGCAACGACATCGATGATGACTGCGATGGCGTGATCGACAGCGACGCGACCGACATGAGCAACTGGTACGCCGATGCCGACGCCGACGGCTACGGCACCACCAACTACGCCACCACCGCCTGCGACCAGCCCGCTGGCTACGTCGCCGACGCGACCGACTGCGACGACACGGCGGCCCTGGTGAACCCCGTCGCCACCGAGCTGTGCGACGAGATCGACAACGACTGCGACGGCGTCGTCGACCCGAATAGCTCCGCCGACGCGTCGACATGGTACGAGGACATCGACGGCGACGGCTTCGGCGATCCCGCGGCGACGACCACCGCCTGCATGGTCCCGAGCGGCTACTCGGGCGACAACACCGACTGCGACGACGCCGACCCGGCGGTGAACCCCGACGCCACCGAGGTCTGTGATGGCCTCGACAACGACTGCGACGGGGTGACCGATCCCGCCGATTCGGCCGATGCCACCAGTTGGTACGCCGACGCCGACAGCGACGGCTATGGCGACGAGGCGACTGCGCAGACCGCTTGCGACGCCCCGGTGGGCTACGTAGCCGACAGCGCCGACTGCGACGACGCCCTGGCCACCGTCAACCCGGCGGCCACCGAGGTGTGCAACGGCATCGACGACAACTGCGACGGCGTCACCGACACCGATGCGGTCGATCTTGCCACCTGGTACGCCGACGCCGACAGCGACAGCTACGGCAACGCCTCCGTGTCGACGTCTGCTTGCGACGCACCCACCGGTTACGTGGCCGATGCCTCCGACTGTGACGACACCAGCGCCGCCGTCAACCCGGCCGCCACCGAGGTGTGCAACGACATCGACGACGACTGCGACGGCGAGATCGACGTCGGCGCGGTGGACATGAGCACCTGGTACGCCGACGCCGACAGCGACAGCTACGGCAACGCGGCCGTCTCGACCGACGCCTGCGACATGCCCCCCGGCTACGTGGCCGACGACACCGACTGCGATGACACCGACGCCAGCGTCAACCCCGGCGCGGCCGAGGTGTCCTACAACGGCATCGACGACAACTGCGACGGCTACCAGGACAACATGGTGGCGGAGGACGAGTCGTCCTGGACCATCGACGGCACCACCAGCGGCCACGCGATCGGCAACCTCGGCACCTGGTCCGCCAGCGACATGAACGGCGACGGCGACGACGAGCTGTTCATCGCCGCCACGGGCGACGACACCACCGCCACCAACGCCGGGGCCATCGCCGTGCACGACGACGGCGTGAGCGGAACGGGCGTCAACTTTGGCTCGGGGTGGGCGCTCTTGACCGGTTCGTCGAGCGGCGACGCGGCCGGCTGCGCGGCCACCTGGGTGGGCGACGTCGACGGCGACAGTCGCGACGAGATGAGCGTGGGCGCCTACCTCTCCAACATCGACGCCGACGATGGCGGCGTGGTGTACACCTTCGACCTGTACAACGGCAGCTCCGCGATCTCCGGCACCAACTCGATGAACACCATCCGCGAGGGACGGATCGAGGGTGAGAGCGACGACGGCTGGTTCGGCTACTCGCTGGCCAACGGCGACCTCGATGGCGACGGCGACACCGACCTCGTCGTCGGCTCGCCGGGCCGGAGCGACGCCCGGGGACGCGTGCACGTGTTCTCCGCGAGCGACGACTACATGGGCGACGACATCGGCTCCGACGATTCGACGTCGCGACCGCGCGGCGTGACCGCGAGCGACCACCTCGGCTACTCGGTGCTCGTGGCCGACTGGGACGGCGACGGCATCGACGAGCTCGTGGCCTGCGCCCCCGACGCCGACCCCTCCAGCATGTCGGCCGCAGGCACCTGCTACTACCTGCTCGGCGAGGATGCCTTCGACGCCGATGACGACACCATCACCACCTGGGACAGCGCGATGTTCACCGGCGCTGCGGCGGGCGACCAGCTCGGCTACGGACCACTCTCGGTCGCGGCCGGCGACCTCGACGGCGACGGCACCGTCGACCTCGCCCTCGGCGCCCCCGGCTACGACGGGGCCACCTCGGCGGGCGGTGGCGTTGCCGTGTGGAGCGGCACCGCCTTCTCGGGCACGCTTAGCTTCGCCGGCGCTGACCTCATCGTGGAGGGCGACGGCAGCCTCGGGCGCGCGCTGTCGATCGGCGGCGACGTGGATGGCGACGGCACCGACGACCTGCTCGCCGGCGCCCCCACGTCGACGAGCTCCACGGGCATGCTCTATCTGGTGCTTGGCGGCACACTTGCCGGCACGCTCAGCCTCCCGGGCGACGAGGGCGCGAGCTGGGCCGGATCGACCGCGGGCGATGCCCTGGGGATGTCTGTCGGTGGTCTGCACGACCTCGACAACGACGGCACGCTCGACCTCGCGGTGGCCGCCACCGGCGAGGACTCCGGCGCCAGCGGCGGCGGCCTGGTGTACGTGCTGCCGACCTACTGATCGCGTGATCGTTTCCCCGGCGGGCTGTCACTGCCGGGGAAACAAGAGGCGAGCGTGTTCCTTTTCCTGGCCCTGGCCTGCGATGGCGGCAACGTGAAGGTCGCTGACAGCGGCGAGAACGCCGACTTCGTCGATATCGACGGCGACGGCTACCTCGCCAGCATCGACTGCGACGACGAGGACCCCGCGATCAACCAGGGCGCCGACGACATCGCGGGCGACGGGATCGACCAGGACTGCGACGGCGCCGACGACATCGACGTCGGCCCGGACGACACGGGTGGCGAGGACAGCGGCGGCGAAGACACCGGGGGCACGAGCGACGACCAGGACGGGGACGGGTTCCCCGCGGCCGTGGACTGCGACGACGACGACGACACCGTGTACCCCGGCGCGGAGGAGGTGCTCGACGACGGCGTCGACCAAGACTGCGATGGCAAGGACGCCTTCGACGACGACGTGGACGACGACGGTTACGATTACCTCGTCGATTGCGACGACGAGGACGCGAGCGTGAATCCCGGCGCGACCGAGGTGTACGACGATGGCATCGACCAGGACTGCGACGGGCTCGACGCGGTGACCGAAGACGTGGACGGTGACGGCTACGGCTACGGCGTGGACTGCGACGACGGCGACCCTGCCATCAACCCCGGCGCCACCGAGGTGGCCGAGGACGGCATCGACCAGGACTGCGACGGCGAGGACGATCCCCTCCCCGCCGACGCCGATGGCGACGGCTACGCCAACGAGACCTACTACGGCACCGATTGCGACGACGGCGACGCGACCGTGTACCCGGGTGCCAGCGAGACGGTGGGCGACGACATCGACAGCGACTGCGACGGCGCCGACTACGGCGTGGACGGGCTTGCCGCCGGCGATCTCGTCATCACCGAGATCATGTACGACCCCGACGCCGTGAGCGACAGCGACGGCGAGTGGTTCGAGGTGTACAACAACACCGCCCACTCGGTGAACCTCAAGGGGCTCGTCGGTGCCGACGACAGCGCCTACGCGGCCGCTGACATCTTCAGCATCGATGTCGACCTCGTGGCCGAGAGCGGCGCACGCCTTGTCTTCGGCATCAGCGACGACACCACGAGTAATGGCGGTATCAGCGTGGACTTCGACTATGCCGGGGGCGGCGTCAGCTTCAACAATGGTGGCGACGAGCTGTACATCGGCGTGGACGCCGGGCGCAGCTACACCACGATCGACTCGGTGAGCTTCGACGAGACGACCGGTTGGCCGGCCGCGAAGGGCATGAGCATCGAGCTGAAAGACACCACCGTTTCAGCGAGCAGCAACGACAGCAGCGGCAACTGGTGCAAGGCCACCGCGACCGCCGGGTCGACCACCGATCTTGGCTCGCCGGGCGCCGCCAGCTCCGGGTGCTGACCCGCGCTCAGTGGCTCTCGGCGTATTTCTTGAGCTCGCCCACCAGCGTGCGCACGCCGCTGCCCTGGAACCAGCGCACGATGAAGCCGGGCACGCTGCCGCCGGCGTCGTAGCGCAGCTCGTAGACGACGTGAGCGCCCCCCTCGGTGCTGGTGATCTCCCACTTGCCGGTGTCGAGCGCCACCGCGACCATGCCCCGCTTGGCGGCAGACTGGTCGGCGGACTTGGTCCAGGTGTAGCGCTTGCCGCCCGCGATGGCCTCCTCGCCGAAGTCGAGCACCACCTCGCGGTCGGAGATGCCGCTGGCCACGTGGACCTGCACCGCCACCGCGCTGGTGCCGCTGCTACTCAGCACGTCGCACACCTCCACGGCGGAGAAGTACTTGTCGTGGTCGGCCACCTTGGCGACCAGCGCCTGCAGCTTGTCGGCCGGGAGCGTCCAGTCGCACTCGGCGCGGACCGGCTGCACCGTTCCTTCCACCGAGCCGAGGAAGAAGTTGCAGCCATTCTCAGAGCCGTTGGGCGACCAGCCAGCGAGGGCGAGCGAGGTGAGGACGAGGATCATGACGGGATCTAAGGCGGTGAGCAGGCGGTTGCTTCCGCGACGACCATCGGGTGACGCTCGGCGATGGCCTCGCGCACGCTCTCGACCTGGTAGGCCCAGTCGCCGTCGGCGAACCAGGGATCGTCCCCGATGTAGCCGTCGAGCAGCGCCTCCACCCGGTCGAGCTCCTCGCCGATCACCGCAGGCTCGGTCCACTCCGCGACGTCCAGCACGGTGGCGCAGTACTCGTCGGCACGCAAGGCGCGAAGGCGACGCAAGAACTCAGGACCGCCTTCCTCCTTCCACGTGGGGTAGAGGTCCCAGATGCTGTCGCTCACGGCGTCGGAGCTACGAAAGGACTGGTCCTTGTCCCAGGGGTAGGCCACGAAAAGGGCGGTTGAAGGGTCGTGGTAGAGCAGGAAGTTCTGGCCCACGGCGGCCATGCCGTCGACATCGGGCAGCGCCATGTCGACCGCGATCTCGGTGAAGAACTCGGCCACGTCGATGTGCTCGTCCACGCAGGCCAGCATGGCCTCGTCCGTGTCGCTCGCGCAGGCGATCATCGGGATGAGCTCCTCGGTGAACGCCTCCTCCGGCGTCCCTGCCTTGGCCTCGTAGCGCCCGTCGTACTTGTCGACCTCGTCGCCCTTCCACTCGAAGTCGCCGTCGCCCTCGCAGTAGCCGTTGACCTTGAACAGGGAGCCGCCGGGGTCCGCGAAATGAGCGTCGAGGTACACTTGATCGTCGGGCTCCTCGGTGAAGGGGAAGATGCCCTGGTACTCGCCGTTGACGTACACGCGCGTGTGCGTCACCCGGGGGGCCGGCACGCCAACCGAGCGCATCACCCACTGCGCCAGCCGCTCGCGAATGAGCGAGCTGTCGCCCTCGGTGCCATTGAGGTTGACCTTGTGTAGGCCGTGGAACTCCCCGGCCTCGTCGTACTCGTCGAAGCTCAGCTTGAAGCCGAAACGACCGTCGCCCTCGAGGGCGGAGTGCCCCCGGTAGCGGATGCCCACGTTGTCGTAACGCTCGCTCTCGCCGGACTGTGGATTCTCGTATTCCACACTTGCAGGCCGGTAGTTCCGCACCTCGCAGCTGTCGCCCTCGTGGAGGGTGGCGAGGTCCTCCGCCCAGTCCTCGGCGTCGATGCTGATGCGGTACACCGGCAAGTAGCGGTCGTCCCACACCGGGTCGTCGGCCGGGCCCTGGGGCTCGCCGGAGGTGTCTTCCCCCACGCTGCGCTCGCAGGCGAGGAGGAAAAAGATCATTCGAGCTCCGCGCGGATCGCGGCGGGGCGGGCGTCGATCCAGTCACGCATCGCCGCCTGCTCGTCGCGACAACCGTAGTCGCCCCACTCCGAACGCGGGTCGGCGCGACAGTCGGCCTCGATGCGGGCCGTCTCCTGGTCGACAAACGCCCCGAAGCCCGAGGACTCCCAGGTATCGACCACGCCGAGCGCGGCCTGGCGCAGGGCCTCGGTGCACGCGGCGTCGGCGGCGCACATCTCGGCGAGTCGACCCTTCAGCTCGGTGAAGATCGACGTGGCCTCGTCGAAGCCCTGGTCGGGCCCCCAGGGGATCATCGTCCACTGGCCCAGGGTGGGCGCGTAGTAGAGGAGGAAGTTGTTGGCGAGCGTCGTGTAGCCATCGGGGTCGGCGATCGCGAGCTCCACCGCCCACATCGCGAGGAGCGCGTCGATGTCGAAGTTGCGTTCGAGCAGCGCGAGGATTTCCCCGTCGGCGCAGGCCTCGACCTCCTCGACGAGCGCGGCAAGATCGGAGCGGTCGGCCTCGTCACCTTCCTTCATCGTGAACTCGTCGACCGCCCAGTCGTAGAGATCGGAGCCGTAGCCGCCCTCGTAGAGGTGCCCCTCGTCGTCGCCCGGCCAGTGCCGCTCCAAGAGCTCCTCGTCGGCGGTCTCGACGATGCCGTAGAGGCCGAACCACTCGCCGTTCACCGTCACCCGCGCGTAGCCATGGCGCGGGGCCACCACGCCGGCCTTGTCGAAGAGCCAGTAGGCCGCGTGCTCGTGGCTCATGGTGGAGTCCTGGATCATGTTGTTCAACGTGAGGCGTCGAACACCATGAAACTCCTGCTCGGGGTCCCACTGGTGGAAGTCGATCTTGAAGGCGGCCTTCTCCGCGAGCGTGCGGAATGAGCCCGAGGGACTGCCCTTGAGGTGCAGCCCCACCTCGTAGCTCTCGTCCTCGTACTGGAACGTCGCGACCACGTCTTCGTCTGGCACCGCTTCGAGCGAGGCGATGGCGGCCTCGTCGAGGGTGATCTCGAACTCGAGGATGTGGTCGGTGGTGTAGAGGAAGTTGCCGTCGTCGTAGTTGAGGCCGGGTTCGCCGGTGTCGCCCGTGTCGCTCGATCCGGTGTCGGCCACACTATCGGCGCTGTCGAGATCGCGGTCGCAGGCGAGGAGCAGGAGCAGCATGCGGCGCTACTCTACCCGGCAGAGGTCGCTGGTCTGCAAGAGGATGGCGCCGGGCGAGGCCACGGTGGTTTGCGACGGCGTGGACGGCGTCGCGGGGGCAAGGCCCCACGTGAGGTGCAGCAACGCCGATTCCTGGTGCCAGCCACCGAGGGTCGCGTTCACACGCGCGTCGAGTCCCGCGGCGAAGCCGGGCGAGAAGCGCAGCGCGGCGCCCGCGCCGAGCTTTCCGGCGCCGGTGAGCCCCACGCCGAACCAGGGAGTCACGTCGCCCTCCGTGTACTGCGGGCCCAGGCTCGCGCTGCCGCAGAGACGGACGCGTCGTGAGCGAACGGTGTAGCCCGTGTCGACGCGGGCGGTGGCGAGCACGAAGAGCGAGGGCGAGAAGTAGCCGCCCTGCCCCACGTCGAAGCCGTCTTCCTGGCGGGCGTGACTCTGGACCAGCCCCTCGGCGCCGAGGCGCGCGAAGCCGAGCACCTCGCGTTTGCCCACGGTGAGTCCGCTCCACCCCACCAGCTCGCCCATCGGGTTGGGCTCAACACCGTAGCCCTCGGTGTAGCCAGCGCGGGCCATCAGGCCCACGTCGACGGGGGCGGAGGGATTCCACGTGAGGAAAGCGGAACCCCAGATCTGCGAGACGAAGCCGTAGAGTCCGCGCGAACTGTCGACCTTTCCACTCCAGGAAAGCAGGCTGTCGGCCATCGGCGCCCGAGCCACCGTCCCGCCGAGGGTGAGGTTGGGCAAGAGGCCGTAGCGGGCCTCCCCCGACCACAGCAGGTTGACGTCGTTGAAGCCGATGGGGCTGAGCCCCACGCGAGCGGTGGCGAAGAAACGACGGAACGGTGGAGAGGCAAGGCCAGCCGATGTCGCGACACCAAGGTCGGAGTCGACGCCGTCGTCGATTGACACCACCGTGGCATCGACGTCGGGACGCAAGAGCCCGATGGGCGGGAACACCACCGAGACTGGCGCGTACCAGCCATTGAGCGCGCTGGCACCAGCATCACCGGGACGGTTGAAGTAGCCGCCGCCGGCAATGACGTTGACCGAGCGCTCCCGCAAGAGATCTACGTTGATGGCCTCGCGGGCATCGACGAGCCATCGAGGCTGGGTGTCTTGCGGGGGCACGGGTGGCCACGTGCGTGGGCCCGGGACCCGCCCGCTCGGCAAGGGAAGGATCGGGAGCGGGTCGGGGGGCAGCTCGGGCGGCGGTGGCGGGGGTTCCGGGCGAAGGCTGCGGGTCTTGACGTCGGCGAGCAGCGCCTCGGCCTTCTGGTAGCGCCCACGCTGGATTTGCACCTGGACCAGCTGCAGGCCCACGCGGGGGTCGGCGAGCCGATCATAGGCCACCTGCAGGTGGGCCTCTGCGGCGGCGAGGCGCATCTGCGACTTCAGCGCCCCCGCGATCCCGATGATCGACGGGATGTGGTCGATGTCCTGGGCCCGGGCGTGATCGAAGGCCCGGAGGGCCTCCGCCGGTAACGACGCGGCAAGCCAGGCGCCGCCGACCCGCGCCCAGTCGTCAGGCGACTGCGGCCCGAGCGCCTCAGCCTCCCGGATCGGCGCCGCGGCCTCGGCCCCGCGCCCGGCACGGACCAGCCTCTCGGCACGCTGCAGCGTCAACTCCATGCGCGCTGCGCGCAGCTCCTCCGCGGCGTAGCCCTGGCCGGCGAGCCGATCAGCCTCTTCCAGGAGCGGGAAAACCTCCTGCATGGAGGCGCAGACGGTGCCGGCCCGCAGGGCCATGCCGAGGGCCCAACGGCTCCGAGGATCAGCGCGCAGGGCCTGCGGCACGGCGGCCATGGCCGTGCTGCACTCGCGCACGTCGAGCGCAGCGGCCACCTGGACGTTCCACAAGTCGGCGCTCGGTCCCTCGGCCTCGATCACCGCCGACACCCTGGCCAGCGCCCCCCGGGCATCGCCCGCGCGTCGCTCGTACTCGGCCTGCGAGACCGTCACCCGTCGCAAGACGGTGCGCCTTGCCTCGGTGGCCTCCGTGCCGACGAGCACGGTGCCATCTGGCCCCGGCGCGGTGATCCAGTTCGCCGCGACGATGGCCTCGTCCCAGCGGCCAAGGCGCTCCAGCGCCAGCGCGGCGCCCACGCGCGGGGGGATGGCGAGGCTGTCGAAGAGCTGCGCTTCCTCGAAGAAGGCGAGCGCCACCTCGGGCTGATCGTGCTCCAGGTAGAGCCCGGCGAGCCCGTTAGCCGCCCATACCTCAGGGTGGAGCGTGAAGGCCTCTCGCCAGGCGGCGAAGGCCTCGAGCCCGAGCCCCGCGGCCTGGAAGGTCTCGGCCGACCACCGCCATGCCCGAGCCAGCACGCGCGGCCGCTCCTCGTCGGCCGTCAGGTCGATGCCCGCAGGGTAGCCCTCCTCCACCCGTGCCCGCGCCGCCTCGGCGCGACCGAGCTTCACCAGACAGTTGGCCTCGCCGAGCACCACCCAGGGACGCTTCTTGTCGAGCGCCGCCGCCTCACGATAGGCCTCGATCGCCTCCTCACACTGGTCGAGCGCGGCCATCGCATCGCCGAGGCCGTGGAGAAACTCAGGTTCACGCGGCCACGTTTCCACGAGCTGGCGCCAGAGCGCCGCCGCGCCCTGGATGTCGCCCGCCCGCTCGGCCGCTCGCGCTTCCCGAGCCCGGATCCCGTTCTCCACGGTCACGCGCAGTAGCGCCACCTGCTTGTCCTTGCTCCGCGTGCCCCGGAGGATTCGCAGCGCCTCCTCCTCGCGCCCGAGCTGCATGTTGAGACGCACGCAGGCGGTGACGAGCTCGGCGTCGTCGGGGGTGGCCTGCCGCCGCGCGTCGTAGAGCGCCAGCGCGCCTTCGAGGTGTGCCGACTGCCAGAGCAACCCGGCCGCGCCCATCGTCTCGCCCTTGCCGGCGGGGAATATGGCCAGCGACGCGAGATACGCCTCGATGGCATCGTCGACGAGGCCGCGCTTCTTCTGCTCCTCCGCGTGCAGCATCAGGAAGACAGAGGCGGACTTGATCCACTTGGCGCGGTCTGTGGCGCTGCTCGTGGCCGCCGCGCCGGCGAGGTAACGACGCGCTGCGCTCGAGGGGGTTCCGGCTCGATGCGCGGCGACGCTGTAGACCCCGAGAGTATCAGCCTCGGTGGGGGCGATGTCGAGCACCGTGCCGAGGGCGGGCAGGGCCTCCTCGGGTCGCCCTTCCGCGAGGCGCCGCTTGCCCCACTCCCGGGCGATGAAAAGCTCGCCCGGCCAGGACCGCCAGGCCCCCTCGAGGGCCGCGGCGTCGTCTTGCTTGGATGTCGACTCCCACGCCGCCTTGAACTTGGCGGCCGCCTCGAGCTGCTGGCGCCGGTCGGCATCGACAGCCGGCAGGACAACAAGTGCTTCCTTGTAACGACGGGTGCTCGCGAAAGCATCGGCCAGGGCCCGCGAGATCGGCTCGTCGAGCGCCGCGTCGCCCGCAGCCGCCTTGCGCGCACGCGCCAGCACCACGGCGGCGTCGCTGTCGCGACCCATGGCTCGGTAGAACTCGGCGAGGCGGAGCAAGTCCGCGGGACGCGTGGCCGCCCCCAGCAAGCGGGCGGCGGCGGCGGTGTACCCGTTCCCTGCCAGCGCCTCGGCTCGGGCACGAAGCTCACCGCTCTGGATGGCCTCCGCCGCCAGCGGGGGGGCCCCCGTCTCCGCGAGCTCGCGGGCCACGTCGATGCGCCCCGCCGCGATCGCGGCGAGCACCTGGCCGTCCCGCTGGCCGGGCTGTCCCGAGGCGCGGCCGAAGGCGGCGAGCGCGCGGTCGCCCTCCCCGAGCCGCAAATAGGCCCGGCCAAGCGCCCGCTGAAACCCAGGGTCTTTGGACGCCGCGAGGGTGTCGAGCGCGTCGAGACCTCGCCCGCGGGTGGCGGTGACGAGGGCGATGGACTCCGCCCGCCGCAGCTCGACGAGGGGCCGAGAGGGGCAGTCACCACTGGCGAGGAGGTCGACGTAGACCGGCCCCCAGGCGGGTCGGCCGTCGAGCGGCGCGAGGAACTGAGCGAGCGCGGCCCGCGCCTCGGCGCCGGCGTCCGGGTGGGCCACGAGCAAACGTAAGGCCTCGATCCCCGCTTCTTCCCAGCCCGCGCGGGCGAGGAGGGCGCGGGCATGCCCCACGCGGGCCGCGCCTTCGAGCGGCGCGTCGGCCAGTGCGGCCGCCTCGGGGGGTAGGGCCGCCGACGCCACGGGGGCGAGCGCGAGCAGGAGCGCGAGGATCAAGCCGGCTTCTCCTTCGACTGCCAAAGGGCGAGACCGAGCCAAATCCAGTTCTGGCCGTAGTAGTCGTTGGGGTCGCCCCAGCCGTGCTCGGCCCGCAGGGGGACGATCTGCTCCTCCCAGGCGCGCCGTGCCGCCGCCGGACGCCGAAGCGACCACGCGGGCAGGAGCGCCCCGTACATGCCGGGGTACGCCCAGTCCACCTTCGCCGATCCGTCGGGACCGATGATCGCGGGAATGCGGACGGGCGCGTCGGGTCGCGACAGGAGCGCCAGGTACGGACCGAGCAGGGACCGGGCCCGTCGTTCGCCATGCCACTTCACCTCGGCAGCGAGCGTCCAAGCCACGCGGAAGGCCTCGAAGCCGAAATCATCGTGACTAGATTCCGCAGCCGCGACCACGCGACCGGTAGAACGATCCGCGTAGCACCAGTCCTTCGACAGTCCCACGGCGCTCCGGCAGTCGTGAAGCAGCCGATACGCCGGGGCGAGCAGGCTGCGCCAATCGTGGGCGCGGTCGAGCTCGGCGAAGCTCCTCCACGTGAAGGGCAGGAAATACGAAGGGTTGAGCCGGACGGGGTCCGCGCCCCGCGCCCACGGCCCGGGGAGCAACCAGCGCTCGCCGTTGACCACCTCGGTCTCCTCGTCCCAGATGCGGCCGAGCAGGGCCGCGGCTTGCTCGGCGTAGGCAGGCGCCTTCCACCGCCGGGAAGCACCGAGGAGCGCCCATGCCATCAGCTGATCTGCGTCCGAGGCCGGCTGTGGATCGAGAACCCCCCAGCTACTGTCGGCCTTCTTGCCCCAGGCCCACGCCGGGAGGCGCGAAGGATCGCCCCCCTGCAGGTTGGCGTTCGTCCAGCGCCACGCACGGTCGAAGGTGTCGCGATCCCCCACCCACAGCGCGCGTACCATGGCGTAGGACTGCCCCTCCGAAGTGGAGCGGGCCGCCTCGCGGTAGTCGATGGCGCGGCCATCCTCGGACACGTACACCTTTCGGTAGGCCTCCCAGGCGGGCGCGAGCTCGCCGGTCGGCGTGGGCACGCTCGCGCGCGCCAACCCGGTCGCGATCATCACCGCCACGAGTAGGCCCATGCCCGCAGCCTAGCCGCGTCCCGGCCGCGACTGGGCCCACACGCGCACGATGGCAGTGAGGATGAAGGCACCGCCCAGCACGAGCGCACCGAGCACCCACCAGTTGCGCTGGATCTCGCGTTGTGCGGCGGTCGCCACCGGCAGAGAGCCCCAGCGCTTCTTCGTCGCCACGTCGACCGTTCGCACGCTGAGATCGTTCGCCACGACGGCGGCATTGCCATCGAGCAGCTTCACCTTGCCAAGATCGGTCACCACCTCGACCAGCGTCTCGAGTCCGTCCTCGCGGAGCGCTCGCAGCACCAGCACACCGCGCTCCCCGTTGGCCGGTGAGAATGCCTCCTCGACGGTGCCGTAGGGAGTGCCGACGGTGGCCCCCACGAGGGCGGCTTTCTGGCTGTCGGCCAGGAGGCGGTCGGGCCCCCCGGTCAAGAGCACCGCCCCCGACGAGGCCATCGAGTCGTAGAGGGCGTGATTGGATGCCTCCACGAGCAAGACGAAGTGTTTCCCCGCGTTCTCCGCGAAGCTCAGGTCGGCGGCGCGCGCGAGTCGGAAGTCGGGCGCGGGTGCGTGGGTGAGCCGACCGAGGCGCGTGGCATAAATGAACCCTGCCGCGGTGGCTCGGGCGGTCGGGGCATCGGGCAGCACGACGATGGTGCCACCGTTGGGGCTCAGCGCGGTGAACGGCCAGTTTCCGAAACGGAGCAGCTCGAGGTCGGGCATCTCGGCCACGTGATCGCGGGCGAGGTCGAGCGAGGAAGAGGCGAAGACCGTGCCCCAGATCTGCTTGTCGCTCACGCGCTCGCAGGCGTCGAAGTCGCGCGGGAACAAGTGGAACACGATGTCGAGCGTGCTCTCGGGCGCGAAGAGCTCCTGCGGCAAGGGCACCGTGACGCTCGCGGCCGACTCGCCCGCCACCTTGTCGAGAGGCACGCTGCGGATCACCAGCCCGCCGAGGCGGATCTCCATCGAAGAGAGGCGCGAGTCGAGCTGGGCCGAGTAGGCGTAGTCGATGCGCGCGGTGCCGCCTCCGGGGCTCACCAGGGCATCGCCCTCGAGGTGCAGCGGCACACGGATGGTGGGTGGGTAGTAGCCGCGCACGGTGACGCCCTGCACGCCGATGTCGCCGAAGTCGAACTTCGCGGCTGGCGGCACCGGGAGCGGGTCCATGCGGGTGGGCGGCGGGTTGGCCGGCGAGAGCGCGGAGACCGTGGCCACCGAGCCAGACAGCACCTGGTAACGGTCCTGTCCCGCGAGCGCGCCTGCCGCCTTGGCGAGCCCGACGGGGCCGCCACCCACGACCACCAGTACTGGCAGCGTCGGATCGCTGGGATTGGGTACAATCCCCACCGCGCCCTCGTCGGCGGCGAGCGAATCGAGCCCGAGCAGGCCAAGCGCCTCTGGGGCCTCGTCCACCGTGCCGATCACCGCCGCCGGGGTGCGGGCGTCAGCGACCGTCGTCACCGGCGAGGCGCTGTCGACCTCGCGCCAGTCGGCGAGTCGCCCAACCGAGAAGCCCACCTTTCCCAGGGCCTCGACCGTGTCACGCGAGGGGGAACCGCCCGTCACCAGGGTAAGGCGGGTCGGCCCGTAGCCCAGCTTGTCGAACAACGGGTAGGGCCACTCGATCAACTCGCCGACGACGGGGAGACGCCGATAGGGCAAGGTGATGCTGGACTGGCGTTCGATACGCGTCCATAGTGCCGGGTCGAAGGGGTCTTCGCAGTCATCGGTGTAGTGTTGCTCTACCGCGAAGCCCAGCGTGTTGTAGTCATCGAGCAGGTTGCGCGGCACTCGGAGGTCGAACTCACCCCCCGTCGCGTTGCTGGCGGAGAGCGTGACGGTACCGATGGGATGGTCGTTCACCAGCACCGTGACATGCGATCGGTGTTCGAGCAGCGCCGCCGAGTGATTGAGCGCCACGTGGAGCACCGGGTCGGCCACCAACTCCCAGGACTTGGGACGCGTGAAGGTCAGCACGGTGTTGGCGTGCACCCCCTGCAGCATCATGTCGCTGGACTGGAAGAACTCGTCCTCGAAGGTGGCCTCATACACCCCCTCCGGACCCGGATAGGGCCGCTCGGCCTCCTGGGCCGCCACGGGAGACCAGGCGAGCAGGGCGCCAAGGGCTGCAAGGCAAATAAGACCGTTACGCATTGTTGAGTTCCTCCGCGACCTCGGAAAGGACGGAAAAGACGACGTCGAGCCGTTGCCGGAGCTCAATGCCCGGCTGACCGGCGGAAAGTTGGTATCGAATGCTGGCCAACTCGATGACGGCGGTGTGCAGCTTCACCTCCGCCACGCCGAGGTTGGGCGTGCGGTCCCGCTCGCCGTACACCTGGTACTTCTGGCGAGCCGTGGTGAGACTGTCGTTCCAGTCGGAGGGCAGCGGCACCCCGGTGTCGAGCGTGCGCTTCAGCGACTCGGCGAGCACGAGCAGATCGCGCCGTGCCAGCCGCAGCTCGTCGCGACGTTCCGCGCGAACGGAGGCGGTCCAGCCACTGTGCACGTTGGGCACGGCGAAGGGACGTGTGACGGGCTCCCACCAGAAGAAGAGCACCAACGCGAGGAAGGCCAGCAAGCTCGGCGCCGGCAGGGACTCGAGTAGGCCGCTGGACACCGGCGCGTCGTCGTCGTCGGCCATCGCGTGCGAACGAATGCCGGGCCACGGCGTGCGACAGACCCGGCACACAGGCGCCGGGACAAGATTCGCCGCCTTGCACAATGGGCATTGCCACTCGGTGTTCATACGGGCGATCCGTCCATTTCGTCGTCACGCAGGCTCAGCACCAGCGCCCGCCAGGGGGCGTAGATGACCGTGAGCAGGGACTGGAACGGGTGCTGGGTGATCGGCCGATGGGTCCAGGCGTCGGGATCGGTGAACATCAACTCGATGATCGAGCGCTCCTGAGCCGGGTCGAGGTCGCGGAACTCCACGCGAAGTTCCACGTGATCGTCCCGATCGAAGCGGGCGACCACGCGACCAGGAATGCCTTCGGCGCGGCTGAACTCGCTCTGGATGTCGACGATCACATGCGTTTCGTCGGCGGGGAAGTCGCCGCAAAGTAGGCGAATTCCTCCCTCGCTCATGTCGGTCGTCTCTCCGAAGATGGGGATCAGATCGTGCCGTTCAGCGGCCGTGACGCGCACACGGTGCTCACGCCGAACTCGCCAGGTCTTGCGGCGCTGGGGCCGCTCCAGCGCGACCATCACCGCCGCGCCGAGGATGGCGATGTTGTAGAGGTTCCAGAGCGAGGTGACCATCAGCGTGCCGCGTTCGAGCGGGAACTCCGCCCAGCGCGACGGGGTGACGACCAGCCCGGCAACACAGAGTGCCATCACAACGAGGTTGGGGAGCGCGTGCCGGAGGTCGTACGCGGCGCGTTCGAGGGAGGCGCCCTTGACGGTCACGTTGAACTTGCCCTGCCGCGGCGCGACGAAGGCCAGGGCCGTGACGAGTGCGGTGTAGGGCGCGAGCGAGGTCTCGTAGACTTCGGCCCAGAAGGCGTGTCGCACCGAGCGCGCCACCGCGAGCCCGCCGATGAGCGACAGGAAAACGTGGGGCATCGCGTAGGCGATGACCTCCCAGGGATTCGCGCGCAGCGGGTGGATGCCAAAGAGCAGGAACAACGATGGCGAAATGAGGTAGACCAGCCGAGGGATTCCGAACTGGAAGTGCTGGATCGCGTTGAGGTAGTTCAGCCGCTGCGCCCAGGTGAGCCCCTGCTTGAAAAGCGGGTTGTCAAGCATGAAAATCTGGGTCATGCCGCGTGCCCAACGCATACGCTGGGCCACGTGGAAGGCGTAGCGTTCGGTGGCGAGACCGGCGGCCTGCGGGATGTCAAGGTAGGCCGAGCGCCATCCGGCCGCGTGCATGCGCAACGCGGTGTGGGCGTCTTCAGTGACCGTCTCGGTGGCGATTCCCCCGACGCTCTCGATCGCGCTCCGCCGCAGCACGGCACAACTTCCGCAGAAGAACGCGGAATTCCAGAAGTCGTTGCCAATCTGGACCGCGTGGTAGAACATCTCCTGCTCGGGCGGCACCAGCTCCTCCAACCACAAGTTCCGCTCGAAGGGATCGGGGTTGTAGAAGTGGTGCGGTGTCTGCACCAGCCCCACCTGGGGATCGGCGAGGAAGAAGCCCATGGTCAGCCGCAGGAAGCTGCGAACGGGCACGTGATCGCAGTCGAAGATGGCGATGAAGTCGCCACCGGTGACTTTGAGCGCGGCGTTGAGGTTGCCGGCCTTGGCGTGGCTGTTGTCGGCGCGCGTGAGGTAGGCGACGCCGAGTTCCTCAGCCAGGGCGCGCATCTCGGGACGACGACCGTCATCAAGCAGATAAACCTGCTTCTGCGGCCACTCGATGGCCAGGGCGCCAATGAGCGTGCGCCGGAGGATCTCGATGCTCTCGTTGTAGGTGGGGATGTAGACATCGACCGCCGGCAGCTCAGCGTCGGTCGGCAGCGGGACGGGCTGCCGGGGACGCATGATCGAGGTCTGGAAATAGCCGAGGATCAAGACGCCCACGCCATAGAGCTCGGCTCCGTACAGCAGGATGCTCAAGACGGCATCCTCCGGGCGGTCCAGCGCGAGCGTCGCGATGCCGCGCCACACGATGTAGCGAACCGACATGCACACCGAGAGGATGGCCACCGCCAGGCGCCACTGCGGCATGCGCCGAAGCACCCAGAGGCTCACCGCCATCACCACGGCGCTGATGATCGCGTGCGAGCGCAAGGGCAACTCCGCGAACGCGAAGATGATCGCGGGGAGCGCGGCGAGCACGAGGGTGGCGGCCAGGAGCAGGGGCGACGCGACGGCCTCGGTCAAAAAACGCTCAAGCACCTCCGGCATCCGGGTGGGGCGGCGTACAGTGTCGTGGGGAGGCTCGTGCATGGCGCGGGCGGTCGCCGTCGGCGCCGCCCTAGTACCCAGACGCAATTCTACCGATGAACAACCGCTTGGCAAGTACGTGGCGCTGGCGTGGCTGCCCGTTGTCGTCCGCAAGCGCTATGATGCGCCAACAAACCTCACGACACCGAATTGACAAACTCGCCCATCGCATGAGCACCGCGCCCGCCAGCCCCCCGAGCGCGCCGGAGCGCGACCCCCTCCTCGGCCGCGTGGTCGATGGCCGCTACCGGATCACGGCCGCCATCGCCCGCGGTGGGATGAGCCGCGTGTACCAGGCAGAACAGGCCCCCCTGGGACGGATGGTCGCCCTCAAGGTGCTGGCCAGCGGAGCCGCCGAGGGCGACCAGGACCGGGAATTCCGGCAACGATTCCAGCTCGAGGCCAGCGCCTGTTCTAAGCTGACCCATCCCAACACCGTGAGGGTGTTCGATCACGGTGCAGTCACCGGGCCGAGCGGGCACACCGAGCTGCTCTACATCGCGATGGAGTACCTCGACGGGCGCACGCTCCACCAGGTGATCCGCGTCGAGGCGCCGCTCTCGGCCGCTCGCATCGTATCGATCGCGCGCCAGATCTGCGGGTCCTTGCGCGAGGCGCACGGGCTGGGCCTGTTGCACCGCGATCTCAAGCCCGCCAATGTCGTCCTGGTGCAGCATGGCGACGACGTGGACTTCGTGAAGGTGCTCGACTTCGGCCTGGTGAAGCAGCTGCGCGTCAACGACGAGCTCACCGGCACCGACGCCGTGGTGGGCTCGCCCTCGTACATGTCTCCCGAGCAGATCCGCGCCGAGCGCCTCGACGCCCGCTCCGACATCTACTCGCTCGGCGTGATCCTGTACGCCTGCGTGTCGGGCAAGGCGCCCTTCGTGAGCGACACCAGTGTGGGGGTATTGCTGGCCCACCTGAACCAGCCGCCGCCGCCCCTCGACACGCGCGCCGCCGCGCTGGCGGAGTGTCCCACGCTCGGTTGGGTGGTCAACACCTGCCTCGCCAAGCGCCCGGAAGACCGCTTCGCCTCGGTCGACGAGCTGGTGCGCGCCTTGCGGGTGTGCGAGGCGGAGCTGCGCGGTGAGAAGACGCAGGCGCCCGCGCTGGTGGAGGGCAAGCTGGTGAGTGGGCAAGATGCGCCGCCGACCATGGCAGGCGCGAAGGCGCCACCGCCGGCACCAAACTCCTCCCACGGCGCACCGGGCGGTGCTCGAGCGGCGAAGGCCAGCATCGGGGAGCCGAGCGCCTCCACGATCGTGTCAGCGATCAAGAGCCGCCGCGTGCCCATCCTCGCCGCGACCGGGGCGGTGGCCTCCCTCGCCTTCCTCGGCGGGATGGTGCTCGTCGGCGGCGCCGGGGCGTGGTGGTACTTCGAGCGTGGGCCGGGAGCGGGCAGCGTGGAGCCGTCGACCGACGCCCCAGCGGAGACCATGGCCGTTGAGCCCACAGGGGTGCGGGTCACGACGGTGCCGCCGGGCGCGCACCTGTGGCGGGAGGCCACCGATCTCGGCCCCTCGCCGATCGACATCCTCATCCCCGAGGGGCAGAGCTGGATGCTCACCGCGCGCGCCCCGGGATTCAACGACACCGAGTTCGACCTTCGCTGGGACGCCGAGCGAAAGCAGGTGGTGCTGAAGCCCACCGCCGCGGGCACGAACGAGCCGCGAGCCGTGAGTGGTGGCGGCACTAGCGGCAGCACGAGCACCCGCGCCTCCGCTTCAGCCCCGGCATCGACGCCCCCCGCCCCGGCCGAGCCGGCCTCCGCAGCGGAATCCCCGCCTACCGAGACCCCGCCACCGGAGACGAAGAAAAAAACCCGCTCTGACCTGAGAGATCCTTGGGACAATTGATCCTGCTTCTTGGCCTGGCCCTCGCGCAGTCACCGGACGACCTGCGCGCCCGGGAGTTCTACGAAAACGGCGAAATCCTCTACGAGGAGGGGCGCTACGAAGACGCGATCGTCGCCTTCGAAGAGGCATACCGACTCTCAGGGCGACCGCTCTTGTTGTTCAACATCGCCAACGCGCAGGAGCGTGTCGGCCGCTGGGAAGAGGCCCACACCACGCTCTCCCGCTACCGGGCCTACGCGACGGCCGATGAGCGTGACACGCTGGATCGTCGTATTAGCAACCTTGAACGCCGCATCGCGGAAACGAAGGCCACGACACCTAGTTCCACGGCGGATCCTGCCCCCGAGCCAACGTCTTCGACGACGGTGGCCGTCGAGAAGCACACGCCCTCGTGGGCTCGTCCCCTCCCCCTCGCCGCGTTCAGCCTCGGCGTGGCGGGCATCGGGACAGGCGTGGTGCTCGGCTCGCTTTCGCTCGCGGCGGGCAGCGAGGCCGCCACCACTTGCGCCGCCGACGGCAGCGGTCGCCTTCGTTGCCCATCGGGGGCCGCCGACGCCCTCGATCGCGAGTCGGGGTTGGCGCTCGGGGCCGACATCGGCTTCGCCGTGGGCGCCGCAGGCCTGGCCGGAGGACTGGCACTTTCTCTCTGGGGTCCCGGCGGTCCGCTCGCGCTCGGGCCGGGATACGTGGGGTTGTCCGGGTCCTTCTGATGGTCTTGCTGCTCTTGTCCTGCTCGCTCGGCGTTACCGAGTGGGAACCCTGCACCTCCGGCAGCGAGTGTCGCGACGCCTTCGGCTTCGGTTACACCTGCGGGACCGAGGGCTACTGCGAACAAGTCGCGCTCTCGGATCGCTGCGACGCCACCTACCCCGACGACCTCTTCGTGCGTCCCGACGACTACCCGGGGATCCTCGTTGTGGGCTCCCTCTTCGACCACTCGACCGACGTGCCCGAGAAGCAGGCGTCGCGACTGGCCATCAAGCAAGTCGACGACAGCCAGGGTCTCGACGGCACCCTCCTCGGCCTAGTGCAGTGTTCCTACGAAGAGAACTCTGCCCTCGACGGGCTTGCCGCCGACGAAGCGGCGGCTGAAATGGGGCGCTACCTGGCCGGCGACCTCGGCGCCTTCGCGATCCTGGGGCCCGCCACCTCGGGCAACACCGAGGCGATGTGGAACGCCATCGCCGAGCTCGGCGCCCTCGTGGTGTCGCCCTCGGCCACCTCGCCCGCGCTGACGTACCTCGACGTCGCCTCCACGCCCGAGGGTCACGCCGGCCGCCTGTGGCGCACCGCCCCGCCCGACGACGTGCAGGGGCTCGTGCTCGCCGAGGTGGTGGCCGAGACGCTCACCGAGCTCGAGCTGACGAACCAGGACGTGGCCGTGGTTTACCAGGAAGGCCCCTATGGTACCGGACTCGCCGAGGTCTTCGTCGAGAACTACGAGTCCTCGATCCACGTGCCCACCCGCTACGCCTTCGAGAACGACACCGAGCGCGACAACGCGATCAACAACGTGGCCACGCTCGACTACGATGCGATCCTCTTCATCAGCTCCGACCTGCCCGACGTGAGCGCCTTCCTCAACGCGGCCGGGGCTCGCGACGAGTTCGACGCCATGCCGATCTTCCTGGCCGACGCCAGTCGCGACGCGGAGTTGCTGGAAGACACGCGCTCAGCGGCCGACCACCTGTGGCCCAACATCATGGGCACCGCGCCGGCCGTCCCCTCGGGCGACGTATACGACGCCTTCGCGGCCAGCTACGCCGCCGAGTACGAGGGACAGAGCGCCGAGGACAGCAGCTACAGCGCCTATGCCTACGACGCCGGCTGGCTCGTGGCCTACGGCGCCGCGTGGGCCTACGCCCAGGAGGGCGGGGTGACCGGCCAGGGCGCCGCCGACGGGCTCTTGCACATCTCCGACCCGAACGGCGACCGCGTGGAGATCGCTCCGAACTACTGGACGCAGCTGCGCGCGTCGTTCTCCGTCGCGAACGACGTCGATGTCGAGGGGGCTTCGGGGGAGCTCGACTACGACCCTGTCACCGAGGAAACGACGGGGCCGATCGACGTGTGGGTGATCGCCGACGACGGCCAGAGCTTCGAGGTCTCCGAGACCATCGATCCGTGATGTGGTTCTTCCTGGCTTGCTCCCCTGGGGCCGCCGACTACCGCGACGGCCTCCAGTCGGGAGACTGCGCCGTCATCGCCGACAGGGCCCTGCGAGACGACTGCCACGCGCTTCGCGGCGAGTGCACCGAGGTCGAGGGCAACCTGGCGCGCGACGAGTGTGGTTTCGTCCGCGCCGAGAAGGCGGGCGACATCGCGCTTTGTGGGGGCGCCGGGCAGTTCGAGCACGACTGCCGAATGCACCTGTGGTCGCAGGAGGTCAACGCGCTGGGGGCGTCGGCCTGCGCCATCGCGCGGGACGAGCCGACCGTGGCGACCCGTCTCGAGGATCTCGGATTCGAGGCGGACGATCCCGCCCCGTGGTCGGCCTATTACCGTCGGTGTCTCACCGTGCGCCGCCCCATCGACCGGGGGCCCTGCAACCTCATCCCCCGCGCGGTTGCCCGCGAGGCCTGTCTCCGCACCGGCCTCGCGCTGTACGACGACCTGCTGAACATGGCCAGGGACAAGCACGACTTCCCCTGCGGCGGCGGACCCCCGCCCGCCCTACTCGACCACGCGCCCGACCGCGAGATCGAGGCACTCATCGACCGTCGGAGGGCCGCGTGCTCGCGCTGATGTTTGGCTGCGCGGCCACCAGCGCGGCCGAGGCCTACAACCTGGCGCTCGCCGGCGATCTCCCAGTGGCCGACTCGCTCGGCCTCTGCGAGCGAGCCGGGGAGCAGTCGCAGGAATGCGCGGCCGCTGTGATTCGCGAGCGCCCCGAGGCGAGCGGTCGCGACTGCCAGAGCATCGAGAGCGTCGAGTGGCGCTCGGAGTGCTTCTTCTCGATCGCGGAGCGGCAGGCACGCGCCGGCGATCGCTTCGGTACCCTCGCCACGTGTGCCGGGGCCGGCGGCTACTACCACGAGTGCCTGTACCACGGCTGGACGTACGAGCTTCAAGGCACCATCAAGGGCGGTGGACGCGCGGTGTCGCAAGTCGATGCCGCGCGCGAAGCCGTCGCCTTCTGGGGACAGATCCAGACGGTGGAAGGCAAGGCGGAGGAGCGCATGTGGCTCGACTGGTGGTACTTCGCGCTCAACCGCAATCGCCCGGCCGACATCACCGAGTGTGCCCAGCTCGAGGGCGACGACAAGGCGCACTGCGAGGCCGGTCACGTGCAGTTCGTGCAGCGTTCCATCACCGAGGTGATCCAGCGCCCGCGCACCCCGCCGCAGCTCAAGGCGCGCATGTGCCGAGGTGGCTACGACGCGGTTGCGGAGGTGCGACCCAACCTCTATGTCAGCCATCCCGAGCTGGACGCGCTGACGCTGCCCGCGATCCAGTCGGCCTGCATCAACCAACGGGGGACGGGGCTCGTGCCCTGGTCGCCCATCTTCGTCGAGCGAAGGCCTTGGGCCGCTGGGTAGCCGCCCTCCTCGGCGTCGGCCTCGTGGCGCTCCTTGCCGCGCGCCTGGTCGTGGAGCCGCGTCGCGATGCGTGGATCGCCTACGCCACTGCCCGCGACGGCACCGCCGTGTACTTCCGCTACGCGGTCGGCAACACCGGCGCCTACGCGTCGCAACTCACCACCCGCGTGGCGATCCTGCGCGACAACGTGCACGCGCTCGAACATCGCAGCATCAACGGGCCGGCCACCCTCGACGACCGCGGTGTTCACGGCGCGCCGGACGGCATCGAGATCGGCGAGGACGGCGCTGAATTGCACGTGACGGGCGACGGCTTGCGCGCACGCGGCACGCTGAGCGCGGCCACGGCGGACTGTCCTCCGGCCGCCGCTCGCGCGCGGATCCTCGTGAACGTGCCCGGCGTCAATGCGGACACGAGCGACGGCGGCTTGTACGAGGGCACCGGCTTTCTCGTGCGCACCGTCGCCGTGGGCAACGTGAGCGCGACGGCGCTCTACGCGGCGGCGAGCGGCGGCGCTTTGCTGGTCGACCCGCTAGCCACTTGCCCGGCGTGGATCGCGGTCGACGGCGAGCGCTGGACGGGCTCCGTGGCCCCGGTTCCGGCCGACCTCGAAACGTTCGAGCTCTCGATGGGCTCGCATCGCCTGCGCGTGAAGCTCGGTCCGCGGCATGTGGTGCAAGATACCCACGCGCACGCGCTCGGTGCCGAGCGTCTGCTCGCCTGGGTCGTCGGCTTCCCTTCCCCCGTGGTTGTCTTGCGACGGGTCCGCATCCAGCTCGACGACCGCCCTGAGCACTGGCACGGGGTCCACGTCACGCGAACCACGCGCTGAGCGGGCGGGTTAGCCGCCGACGATGCTCGCCGCCGCGCTCCTTCTCCTCGCTGCACCCGCCGAAGCCAACGATCTCCGCGGCCGCTTCGGGTTTGGTTTCCACGCAGGGTTGGGCAGCGTGTCCGCGATCTCCGTGCGCTATGCGATCCCGACGAAGTCGCCGGCGATGAACATCCAGCTGGAGCTCGACGGCGGTTTCGCCCTCGCCGCCGACACCGAAACCGAGTTGGTGGCGGGCGGGCGGCTCTTGTACGGGCTCGTCGCCGAGGACAACCTCTCCCTCTACGGCGCGGGCGGCGCCCACTACGTGAGCGCGGCGGGGAGCGACTTCGTGCGCGTGCAGCCCGCGCTGGGCGCCGAGTTCTTCATGTTCGGTCTCGAGAACCTTGGATTCGGCGTGGAGTGGGGGCTCAACGTGGATCTCGGCGAGTCCACCGGGGTGCGCACCATCTCGGGCGCGCCGGCGGTGACCGTCCACTACTGGTTCTAGCTAGGGCTCCACGTAGGAGATTGCCACGTCGAAGGCGAACTCCGCGTGGTAGCAGTCCGATGACGCGTCGTTGTCGCCAAAGGCGATGAAGCCGTACTCCACGCGGTCCTGGGCGATGGCGCGGGTGGAGAGCTTCTCGATGATGCTCTGGTCGAAGGACAGCGCCATGGCGCCCTCGGTCTCCGGCTCCGGGATGCGGCAGGAGGCGAGCCCCTCGGCCTCGCCGAGGCAGTAGGTGTCGTAGTCGGAGAAAGTGAAGGGCTGGCCCGCGATGCTCGACCAGTCGTAGATCGGGAGCCCATCTTCCTGAGGAAACTCGGCTACGAAGGGCCCGTAGGAAGCGGCCAGGACCACGTCGTCGAAGGTGAAGAAGAAGTTGTCGTCGTACTCCATGCGGTTGACGTCGCCGCCCTCCACCTGGAAGTCGAAGGCGACGTCGCAGATCACCGCCCCGGTGCCGATGTTGATGCTCTCGGTTTGTTCGTAGCGAGCCGTGCAGTGCGCGTCTTCGGCCTCGAGATTGTCGCCCTCGCCCCAGGGACAGCCATCGTCGTAGGCGTCGAAGACCACCGGGATGGTGGTGCTGGCCGGGGTGGACTCGGCGCAGAGGTCGCCCACGTCAATGGCGGTGTCGTCTTGAGATCCCTCTTCCTTCTTGTCATTGACGGTGAGCGCGTCGGTGCAAGCGAGAAACAACGTCCACATGGTGTACTCCGCATGCGGCAAATGCCCGCGAGAGGTCCGTTCGATCCTCCCGGGACGAAATTTCCCGGCGCCGCCGCGCGCGGGCTATCAGTGTGCGGTGATCGTCGCCTTGTGGGCCTGCACGCCCCGGAGCATCGAGACCCTGGACGGCGACAGCGCCTCGCCCTCGACCGTCGACACGGCCCTGGAGGTGGCGCCGGGCGACACCGCGATCGAGGACGACAGCGCCACGCCCGATCGCCCCGAGGGCGATCTCTACGATCCCTCGGTGATCCACGCGCTCGCGCTCACCTTGAGTGACGACGCCTACCGCGAGCTCGAGCGCGACGGTCGGGAATTCGTACCCGCTACGCTCGGCTTCCAGGGCTTTGAATACGAGGTTGCGATCCACATCAAGGGCTCGTCCTCGTGGCAGTCGATCGGTGACAAACCCTCCTTGATCGTCGATGTGAACTACTACGATCCGGAGCAGGAGTTCCTCGGACTGAAGAAGTTCTACCTGCATAACGACTGCTACGACCCATCCCAGATGTCGTCGACCCTGTCCTACGGTTTCTATCGGGAGTGGGGCTACCCGGCCTCGCGGAGCGGCTTCGCGCAGCTCGAGCTCAACGGTCGCGACTATGGCCTGTACGTGGTGGTGGAGCCTCACAACGACGACTTCTTGCAGACCTGGTTCGACGACCCCAACGGCAACCTCTACGAGAACGCGAGCGCCTACTGCGACGTCACCGACGCCAGCTGCATGGAGGTGGAGGAGAACGACGAGGGCAACGACCTCGCGCTCCGCACGCTGGGCGAGGCGGCACGCCTCTCCGGCGACGACTGGGAAACGGCGATGCGCGCGCAACTCGACTGGGACCGTTGGGTGGCCTACCTCGCGCTCGAGCGCACGGTGGTTCACTGGGACAGCTACAGCTACGACCTGTCCAACTACCAGCTCTACCACGAGCCGAATCGCGACAAGTGGACCTTCCTCACCCAGTCGATGGACCTCGACTTCGGCTACCGCCCGTGGAGTTACGACGACTGCGGCATGTACGGGATGGATCTGGATAAGTACGACATGGGGATGCTCGCCGCGAGCTGCGAGTCCAGCCAGTCATGCACCACGGAGGTCGCGACCGCGGTGATGGCCTACGCCGACCTGCTCGAGGCGGCCGACGGCGCCGCCCGAGTGCGCGAACTCGACGGGCTCATCGGCGACGCCGTGCGGGCCGACCCCCGGCGCTACTGGAGCGATGGCGACTACGAGGATCACGTGGCCTGTCTCCAGGACTTCTTCGAGGTGCGACCTGGCCAGTTGCGCGATTGGGCCGAGACCATCCTTGACTGAAGCCTTGACAGCGGCGGCGAGCGTGGGAAAGTGCTGAAGGGCGGTTCATTGGCCGACGGCGACTCCGGATTGATCACCATTGCGGACATCGTCCGCCGCGTCGGGGAGTATGCGCCCGGGGCCGACACGGGCCTGGTGGAGCAGGCCTACATGGCCGCGGCATTCTGGCACCGGGGACAGACGAGGAAGAACGGCGAGGATTACCTCGTCCATCCGCTCAACGTGGCCTTCATCCTCGCTGAGCTCCACATGGACGTGGAAACCATCGCCACCGGCCTATTGCACGACACCCTTGAAGACACGGCGGCGAAGCCCGCCGACATCGAGAAAGACTTCGGCAAGACCGTGCTCGAGATGGTGGAGGGCGTCACCAAGCTGAGCAAGCTCAGCTACAAGGGCAAGCTCGAGGAACAAGCTGAGAACTTCAGGAAACTGGTGCTCGCCTTCGGCAAGGACATCCGCGTCATCATCGTCAAGTGCGCGGACCGGCTGCACAACATGCGCACGCTCCAGCACCAGCGCCCCGAGAAACAGCGGAAGATCGCCCAGGAAACGCTCGACATCTACGCGCCGCTCACCCACCGGCTCGGTCTCGAAACGCTCAAACGGGAGCTGGAAGACCTGAGCTTCCACTACCTGTGGCCCGAGGAGCACGCGAGGCTCGCCGAGGCGCTCGGCCTCGACGCCCCCGAGCGCGAGGCCTACGTCGCGCAGACCAAGCAGCTTTTGATGGAGACCCTCGGCTCTCGCGGCATGCAGTGCGAGATCTCTGGGCGGGTGAAGCACCTTTACAGCATCTGGCGAAAGCTCCAGCGCACCGGAAAGGACCTCTCCGAGCTCTACGACGTGCTCGCCTTCCGCGTGACCGTCCCCGACCGCGAGAGCTGCTACGTGGCCCTCGGCTTCGTGCACTGCGCCTTCATGCCGGTGGCCACGCGCATGAAGGACTACATCGCCGTCCCCAAGAACAACGGCTACCAGTCGCTACACACGACGGTGGTCGGGCCGGACGGGCGCGAGGTCGAGATCCAGATCCGAACGGCCGCGATGCACCGCGTGGCGGAAACCGGCATCGCCGCGCACTGGCGCTACAAGAACGGGCGGCTGGCCGTCACCAACAACGAGCTGGCCGAGGCGGCGCGCCTGCGCGGCTTCATCCAGATGGCGCGCGACATCGAGGATCCCGGGGATTTCCTCGAGGCGGCGCGCTCGGATCTATCGGCGTCGATCCATGTCTTCACGCCGCGAAAAGATATCATCATGCTGCCGGAAGGCAGCACCGCCCTGGACTTCGCCTACCACGTGCACACCGAGGTGGGGAACCACACCACTGGCGTGAAGGTGAACGGCCGCCTCGTGCCGCTGCGGAGCCCGGTGAAGACGGGCGACACGGTGGAGGTGGTCACCCGCCCCGACGCGCACCCGTCGCGAGAGTGGCTCACCTGGGCCCACAGCCACCGGGCGCTCGAGAAGATCCGCAAGAAGCTGCGAGAGGACAGCACCGAGCGCGCCGTGGAGCTCGGTCGCGAGATCCTAGAAAACGCGCTCAAGAAGCAGCAGCACTCGCTCAAGAAAGTGCTCGCCGACAAAGAGGCGATCGCCCGCATGGAGGCGGCGGGCTACGAGAAGTTCGAGCAACTATGCGAGAAAGTCGTGGCCGGGAGCGTGTCGCCCACCGAGGCCTTGCGCGTTCTCGCCCCGGCCCCCGAAACGCCCGCGCCGCAGCCCAACGCCTTCCAGTCGCTCCTGCAGAAGGTCAGGAAACCTGCGGATAGTGCCATCGTCGTGTCGGGCGAAACCGACATCCTCGTCGACTACGCGCGCTGCTGCCGGCCGATGAAGGGCGAGAACATCGTCGGCTACATCACGCGCGGGCGTGGCCTCTCCGTGCACAAGGCGGAGTGCCCTTCGGTGAAGGGGCTCGACAGCGACCGCTTCGTCCCGGTGAGCTGGGACGCCGCCGCCAAGACGCTCCACCAGAGCCTCCTGCACCTGGTCCTGGAAGACCGCCCCGGCATGCTCGCCGCGATCACCAGCGTGTGCTCCAGCCTGAAGATCAACTTGTGGAAGGCCGACGTGCGCATGGACGACGACGACCGCGCCGTGTGCGAGCTCGGCGTATCGGTGCACGACATCCACGAGCTGGAGGTCCTCGTGCGCAAGCTCAAGGCGGTGCGCGGGGTGGTGGCCATCGACCGCGCGAGCACCTGAGTACGAGAAATCAAAAAAACCAACCGGCCAGTTTTTGACAGCGAGCCGCCGCCGACCAGGGTAAACGGCGCGCGCACCTGGCCCCCATGATCGCGATCTTCCTCCTCGGCTGCGCCCCCCTCGACACCGAGCGTCCCGCCGTCACGACCGAAACGCCGTTCGTCCCCTGCTCGATCGACGACGTGACGGTCCCGCTCGACTACGCGCCCACCGCCCCCGTCGAGTACGTCCAGGACGAGGTCGGCGTGGTGCACGTCTACGCGCAGACCGACGCCGACCTCTTCTACGGCGCCGGCTACGAGCAGGCGCGGCAGCGTCTCTACCAGATCGACCGGGCGCGGCATGCCACGCGGGGCACGCTCGCGACGCTAGACGGCGAGTCGGCCCTCAACGGCGACCGCATCGCCCGCACCTTCAACTTCCTCGAGCTCGGCTGTCGTTCGTTCAAGCACCAGGCCGCGCTCCGTCCCGACGACATCGGCCTCGGCGTGGCCTTCACCGCTGGGCTCAACGCCTTCGTGAGCGAGCTCGCGGCCGGCCTGGCCATTGCGCCCACCGCCTTCGGCCAGGACACGCTGCACTACGTCCCCGAGCCCTTCACCGTGGTCGACGTGATGGCGATGGGGAAGCGCATCAACCTCGGCTACAGCAATCAGCTCGACTACGACTTGCTGGTCACCGTGTCCGACAAGATCGTCAGCGACTTCGAGAACTTCCCGGTGTGGACGCCGGGCCGCAACCGCTTCATCGTCGATGGCGAGACGGAGTCGCAAGCCGCGGTTCAGGTCCCGCCTCGCCGGCACGTCGACGTCGATCTCCCGGACGACTTTGGGTCGCGACTGAATGAGCTGGCCACGACCCACGGCGTGGGCCGCGCGTCGAACAACTGGGCGGTGAGCGGCGACTTCACGGACAACGGCAAGCCGGTGATGGCCAACGACCCCCACGCCGGCATGGGCAACCCCTCGATCGTGATCCCCTGGCACCTCAACTCGGCCGACGCGGGCGGCGCCTTCGACGTCGCCGGCTTCTCCTTCCCCGGCGTCCCCGGCGTGCACATGGGCCACAACCGCGCGGTGAACTGGGCCGCCACCGTCAACTACGCCGACGCCATGGACGTGATCGACGTCGACGTGGTCGAGGGCATCGCCTCCGTGCACGGTCGCGACGTGGAAGTGTACGAACGCGTCGAGACCATCGAGGTCCTGCAGGCCGACGGGAGCCTCCTGCCCACGGAGCAGGTGGTGTGGGACGTGCCGGGCGTCGGCGTCATCCTGCCCAGCGAAATCCTCCCCATCGACAAGATCCTGCTCGCCGACGGCGAGGTGCTCGTGGCCTGGGCGGGCTTCGACACCGACACTACCGAGCTCTTCGAGTACCTCGACTTCAACCGCAGCACCAACCTCGAGGAGCACTGGGAAGCCGTGGGCCTCGAGGCCGTCGGCCAGCAGAACTGGGTCTTCGCCAGCGCCGAGGGGATCCGCTACCGCGCCCATGGCCACGTGCCGGTGCGCAAGGGCGACCCGCGCCGCATCATCGACGGTCGCGACGCGAGCGTGGGCTGGACCGGCGAGTACCTCGACGAGAGCCTCTTCCCCGAGCTCGACGGCAGCCAACCCTACATTGCCAGCGGCAACAACTCACCGTTCGACCACACCGCCGACAACGACCCCACCAACGACGCGTTCTACTACGGCAGCTACTTCGACCCGGGCTACCGGGCCGACCGCATCGCGGTCGTGCTCGACGAGCTGGTGGCCCGGGGCGGCGTGTCGCTCGACGACATGAAGGCGCTCCAGGCCGACGTGGGCTCCTCGCTGGCCTACGATCTGGTGCCGATGCTCAGCGACGTGGTGTCGCGACTCGATACAGACGCGGAGCTCATCGACTACCGCGACCGCAGCGATCTCGTCGACGCGGCCGAGCGCCTGGCCAACTGGAACGGCCAGATGGACAAGGACAGCGAGGAGGCTGCCCTTTTCCACACCTGGCAGGCGCTCCTCGCCGAGCGCACCCTCGGGGGCGACATGGGGGCGCTCTTCGAGGAGATCGCGAACCAGTCGCCGGTGTTCCTCGCCAAGGCCAACGTGCTCGCCCATCGCGACGGCATGGAGGTCTTGACCGACGGCCGCGGCGACACCGACATGTTGGAGTCCTTGTCCGACGCGCTCGACTGGATCGCCATGGTGAAGGCCGAGCGCGGGGTCGACACGCTGGCATGGGGCGACGTTCACACCGTGCGCTTCAACGGCGCATGGCAAGAAGACATCGACTGGGCCTTCGGGGGCGACGAGTCGACCATCAACGTGGCCGACTGCGGGGCGTGGAACGACGGCGAGCTGGCCGAGCCCTGCGCCGCGGGCAGCTCCGGCATCTACCGGGCCGTGGTGGGCTTCGGGAGCGACGACCTCCCCGAGATGTACTTCCACGTGCCCTACGCCGGCGTGGGCGCCGACACCGACTGGCACGACGGCACCTACCACTACATGAACTTCCGCCGCGCCGAGGTGGATGCGAGCGCGGTCGCGACTTGGAGTGTGGCGCCCTAGCGCACCGGGTAAACCACCTCGAAGCCCTCGGCGCGGAACTGCTCCCAGTAAAGCCCCAGTCTCTGGATATCCTTCGCCTCCATCCACGCCCGCAAACGCTGGTGCGCCGCCGGGAGCCCCGCCTGCGAGCCCACCACCGCGCGCACCCCGCGCCCGCCGCCGAGCGTCGCGGTCGTGGCCGAGCCCGCTGACGACGCGGGGAGCGCCGCCCAGAGCGCCAGCACCTCGCCCTCCGACCGGGTGACGATGATGGGCATGCCGCTGGCCACCACGCCCGCCTCCGCGAGCCGCGCGTAGGCCGGCCCCAGCGCCGACTCGAGGCCGTCGCGGGTAGGCGGCGCCGTCACCTCCACGTAGGCCACGGTGATCGCGGGAAGTTCCACGATTTCCGCAGCGAGGTCCGAGACATCGGGCACCGCGACCACCGGCGTCTCCACCACGGCCGGCTCCGCGCAGGCGAGCAACCACAAGGGCATCGTCGGCACGGTATCGCGCGCCCGGTTACCGCACGGCTCGATGTTGCTCGCCTTCCTCCTCGCCTGCCCCACGCCCACCTGCGACTCGGGCCAGAAGTTCAACATGGACGGGCTCTGCGTGGCCGACACCGGCCGCCCACCCGAGGGCGACGCCGACGCCGACTCAGATTCGGACAGCGACAGCGACAGCGACAGCGACTCCGACACCGACACCGGCACCGACACCGGCCTCGCCGGTCCCCCGGTCGACGAGGAAGGTGGCCTGCTCCACGTCCTGGCCAACGCCTCGCGACACGCCTGGGCCTCGCTGCGATAGGCGGGCGCCCCGTCGCAGGAGCCCCCCGTGTCTGAATCCGAAGTCCAGGACGCCTTCACGCGCGCCCGCGAGGTACGCCCCCGCGCCATCACCGGAAAGGAGTCGGGCGTCGAGCTCCTGGCCAGCGCCTTCCCGGCCTTCGTGGGTCGCCAGGTGCGCGAGGCCGCCCGGCTGATGGAGCAGTCCGTCACCGGGGGGAACTACGTGTTCGCCACTCTCTCCGGCGCCATGACCCCCGCCGGGCTCCATCGCAGCTGCATCGTGCCCCTCATCGAGGCCGGCGCCATCGACGTGCTCACCACCACCGGTGCGAACCTCTATCACGACGCCCACCGCATCCTCGGGCACCGGCTCCGGGAGATCGCCCCCGACGCGGGCGACACCATGCTTCGCGAGGCACGGATCATCCGGATCTACGACATCGCCTTCGCGGAAGACGTGCTGCTCAAGACCGATCGACTCTTCGCGTGGCTGGTGGCCAAGCCCGACTTCCAGGGGGCGATGACCACCGCCGAGTTCCACAACCTCCTCGGCAAGCACCTCTACGAGATCGAGCTGGCCCTCGGGGTCGACCAGTACTCACTCCTCGCGACGGCCTACAAGCACGGTGTCCCCATCTTCGTGGGCGCCCCACAAGACGGATCCATCTTCCTGAATGTCGTGAAACTCAAGGCACTTCTGGGCGACGAGTTCAAGTTCAGCCTGGACGTGGCCGCCGACGTGTACCAGATGGCGAGCGTGCAGTGGCTGGCGCAGACCGAGGGGCAAACGGCCGTGTGGATCCTCGGCGGAGGCGTGCCCAAGAACTACACCCTCCAGGGCGAGCCCACGCTCTCGCAGATCTTCGAGCTCGACGCCCGCGGCTTCGACATCGACGTGCAGTTCTGCGTCGACCCGGTCGACAACGGTGCGCTTTCTTCCTGCCCCGCCGGCGAGGGACACACCTGGGGCAAGGTGAGCGCCGAGTGCGTGGAGTTCAGCTCGGTCTACGTGCACTGCGACGTGACGGCGGTCTTCCCCTGGCTGGTGCACGCGCTCTTCCAGGCGGGGGTTCGCCGGGAGCCGCGCCGCATGATGGACCGGCTCACCGAGGCCCGTCAGAAGCTCGACGCCGACGTGGCCGAGCGTCGCGACGCCCTCCTCGAGGGCCTGTACGACACGCCGGAAGAGCTGCGATAACGCTTGAAGTTCACGCTCCGCTTCTCGCGGGCCTACGTGGTGCCGCTCTGGCGCTGGTACTTCGTGGGCACGCTCGCGCTGGTGGCCACCAACTACCTGTCGGTGCGGGTGCCGATGCAGATGGCGCGCGGTCTCGACCTCTTGCGCGCCGGCGAGCCCGGGGCGGCCGAGGCGGCCTACTGGATCGCGCTCCTCGGCCTCGGGGTGATCCTCGCGCGCACGCTCTCGCGCGTGTGGTTCTTCACGCCTGGTCGCATCGCCGAGTTCAACCTCCGCGGCGACTTCTTCGCGCACTTGCTCCACTTGCAGCCCGAGTTCTACGCCAAGCAAGTGACCGGCGACCTGCTCGCCCGCGCCACCAGCGACGTGACCTTTGCGCGCGCCTTCGCGGGCTTCGCGCTCTTGCAGGCGGGCAACGTGGTGGGCTCCATGCTCTTCGGCGTGGGACAGATGCTCGCGCTCTCGCCGACCCTGACCCTCGCGGTGGCCCTGCCTTGCGTGCTCGCCTTCGGCCTGATGCAGATCGCCACGCGCCAAATCATGCGTTTGCAGCGCCAGATGCAGCAGCAGCTCGGTCTCATGAGCGACGACCTGCTCGGGGCCTTCTCCGGCGTGGCCACCATCCAGGGCTTCAACGTGGAGGGGGTTTTCCAGTCGCGACTCGACGGCCGCGCGAGCGATCTCCGGCGAACCTCCCTGGCGATGACTCGCCTGCGCGCGGTGGGCTTCCCGCTGCTGGGCGTGGCCGGGGGCATCGCCACGTGGGGGGTGCTCTTCGTCGGTGGTGGCGCCGTGCGCGAGGGCACGCTCACCGCCGGCCAGCTCGCCGCCTTCATCGCGCTGGTGGCCTTCATCGTGATGCCACTGCGCATGCTCGGCTGGCTCCTGCCGGTCTTGCAGCGCTCCGAGGCCTCGCTGGAGCGTATCTACGCGGTGCTCGACGCTGAGCCCAATCGGCCGGGGGCCCTCCCCTCCCCGGCTCGCGCACCGAGCATCGAGCTGCGCGGACTCTCTTTCCTCTACGGCGAGCGCCCGGTGCTCCGCGAGCTCAGCACCACGCTGCCGGCCGGCGCCACCGTGGGCATCTACGGTCCCGTGGGCAGCGGCAAGTCCACGCTCTTGCGCGTACTGTCGCGACTGGAGCACCCTCCCCGAGGCACGGTGTTCATCGACGGCGTCGACGTTCTCGACCTCGACCTCGACGCCTACCGGGCGGCCCTCTGCGTGGTGCCCCAGGCGCCGTTCCTCTTCTCGGAGACCATCCGCGAGAACGTGGGCTTCGGCGCCCCAGAGGAACGCGTGCGGACCGCTGTCGACGCGGCCTCGCTCGGGCCCGACGTCGGCGCGCTCCCCGATGGCCTCGGGACGGTGGTTGGCGAACGTGGCATCGCCCTCTCCGGTGGACAACGCCAGCGCGTGGCCCTCGCGCGCGCGCTCCTCCGCGACGCGCCCATCGTGCTCCTCGACGACGTGCTCTCCGCCGTGGATCACGCCACCGAGCAGGAGCTCATCGCCACGCTCCGGGGCCGCTCGGGCGCGACTCGCCTCGTCGTGTCCCACCGGCTCTCGGCCCTGGTTCACGCCGACTTCATCCTCGTGCTCGACGCGGGGCGGCTCGTCGACCAGGGCACCCACGACGAGCTCCTGTCGCGACCGGGCGCTTACCGCGACGCCTGGCTGGCCCAGCAGGTGGCGGCGTGAAGGCCCGCGCCTGGTCGTGGACCTCGCTCTGGCCCTTCATGCGCGCCGACGCCGGTTGGTTCGCGCTCGCCCTGGGCCTCACCCCGGTGATCGCCGCCATCGGCGTGGCGCAGCCGATCCTCCTGAAGCAGGCGCTCGATCGTCACGTCACCGCCGGGAGCGCCGACGGGCTGGCTCGCGACGCCGGCTACTATCTGCTGGCGGTGCTTGCCGCCTTCGCGGTGGAGGCGGTCTACACCGTCGTCACCGCCGTGGCCTCGGAGAACACCATACTGCGGCTCCGCCACGCGCTGGTGAAGCACGTGCTGGGCCTGTCGCAGCGGTTCTTCGAGAAGCAGCCCACCGGCCAAATCATGTCGCGCGCCACGAGCGACATCGACGCGCTCAACGAGGCGCTGGCGGCCGGCTCGATCTCGCTGGTGCTCGACGTGATCACCATGCTCGGCGTTCTCGGCGGCATGTTCTGGCTCGACGCCAAGCTCACGCTGGTCTTGCTCTTGCTCGGCCCCCCGATCGCCCTGGTGGTGGAGCTGGCACGTCGGCGTATGCGTGCGCTCTTCGCCGAGATCCGCGACTCGTTGGCCTCGCTCAACGCCTTCGTGGCCGAGCGCATCGCCGGCATCGAGGTCATCCAGCTCTTCGGCCTCGAGGTCCGCACGCGGGGACGTTTCGACGAGCTGAACAACCGCTACCGCCGCGCCAACGTGATGAACAACGTGTGGGACGCGACCTTGTACGCCTTCATCGACGGCGTGGCCTCCGTCGCGGTGGCGCTGATGTTGTACTGGGGCGCCGAGCACGCGCGCGACGCGGTGACTGTGGGCCTCGTGGTGGCCTTCCTCGACTACATTGATCGTTTGTTCCGCCCGCTCCGGGAGCTCTCGGGCAAGATCACCTTCCTCCAGCGGGCCGCCGCCGCGCTGGAGAAAATCTTCGGGCTACTCGCGGTGACCGACCGCATCACGCCGGGCGACTCCTCGGTCGACAAGCCGAGCGGGTACCTCGTCATTCGCGACCTGCGTTTCCGTTACCGACCCGATGGACCCAACATCCTCGACGGCATCGACCTGGAGGTGCGGCCGGGCGAGGTGGTCGCCGTGGTGGGTCGCACCGGCGCTGGAAAGAGCACGCTGGTACGGCTCTTGTCGCGGGTGCACGACGGGTACGAGGGACACATCGAGGTGGACGGCGTCGAGTTGTCCCGGCTCCGCCCGGAGAGCGTGCGCCGGGCGGTCGGTTTCGTTCGCCAGGAAGTCCAGCTCTTTCGCGACACGTTGCGCTTCAACATCACCCTCGGCGACGCCACCCTCGACCCGTCCCGCCTCGCCGCCGCCATCGCCCAGTCCGGCGCCGACCGCATCGTGTCGCGACTGCCGCTCGGGCTCGACCAGCCCCTCCGCGAGCGCGGCGCCGACGTGTCGGCCGGGGAGGCCCAGATCATCTCGCTCGCGCGCACGCTCGCCCGCGACCCCGCCATCGTGATCCTCGACGAGGCCACCGCCAGCGTCGACCCTGTGTCTGAGAAGCTCCTCCAGGAGGCCATCGACCGGCTCTTCGCCGACCGAACTTGCCTCGTCATCGCGCATCGACTCTCCACGATCACGCGCGCCGATCGCATCGTGGTGCTCGATGCCGGGCGCGTCGCGGAGGTGGGCACCCACGCGGAGTTGCTCGCCTTGGATGGCGCCTACGCCCGGCTCTACCGCGAGGGCCAGGCCGCCACGACAGCGCGCGCCATCGCCTAGAGTAGGTCCTGGATCGCCCGCACGTCGTTGGCGGCGCTCGCCGCCACCGCGCGGCTGATGATCCCCGCCTCCAGGAGCTGGCGAAGGTGATCTTCTAGGCGTTGCATGCCCACCGCCCGCGAGGTGGCCATCACGTTCTGCACCTGGTGGTACTTCTCCTCGCGGATCTGGTTCCGCACCGCGTCGGTGCACACCAGCACCTCCGTCGCGAGCGCGCGACCGCGGCCGTCGGCCCTGGGCAACAAACGTTGGGCGATCACCGCGGTCAGTACCGCGCTGAGCTGCACCTTCACCTGATCTTGCTGGGCGGCGGGGAAGACGTCGATGATGCGCGAGAGCGTGCCCACCGCGCTCGGCGTGTGGAGCGTCGCCAAGACGAGGTGACCGGTCTCCGCCGCGGTGAGAGCGGTGGCGATGGTCTCGAGATCACGCATCTCGCCGACACAGATGACGTCGGGGTCTTCGCGGAGCGCATGGCGCAGGGCGTCTGCGAATGTCTTTGTGTCGCGACCCACCTCAAGCTGGATGACCACCGCCTGGCCGTGCGGGTGACGGTACTCCACCGGGTCTTCGATGGTGACGATCTTCACCTTGCGACGCTGGTTGATGTGGTCGATGAGCGCGTTGAAGGTGGTGGTTTTCCCCTGGCCGGTGGGCCCGGTGATGAGGATGAGTCCCGTGTCGCGCAGCGCCAAGTCCTTGAGCACGGCCGGCACGCCCAGCTCGTCGGGGGTCCGCACGCGGCGGGGCGTCACCCGGATGGCGGCCTCGGCCACGCCGTCGCGCAGGTGGACCGACACGCGGAAGTGTCCGAGCGGCGCCTGGCTGCGGGGGTCGTCGAACTCCAACGACACCGACACCTGCCAATCGCGGTCGAGCGTGTCGGCGTGGTGATGCGGCAACATGGCGCGCACGATCCGATCGCAACTCTGGGCGTCCAACGGGGGACGATCCAGTTTCACCAGGCTCCCGTGCACCCGGGCCATCGGGGGCGCCCCCGCCACGAGGTGCAGGTCGCTCCCACCTCGCGCCAGCACCTCCGCCAGCAACTCGATGACTTCCATCCCCGCAAGGTAGCCCGGGCGTGCGCTACGATGTGAGAATGCGATCTCTCGTGCTGCTCCTCGGCGCCTGTGGCGAGGCCATCAACAGCGGCGTTGTCCTTCCCGACCTCGGCGACGCGTGCGACGCCGACGGCTGCGCCTACCCGAACATCTGTAGTCACGATGGCATTTGCGTGGAGCCCGGCACCGTGGGGGCCGCGCTGGAGGGCGACGACTGCTCCGCCACCGAGGAGTGCGCCTACGGCCTCTTGTGCTCGGGGCAGAACGTCTGCGTCGAATCGGGCGCGGAGGGCACGCACGAGAATGGCGAGGCTTGCGGCAGCGATGACGACTGCCTCGCCGGCTTTGCCTGCCAGGACGACGAGTGTGTGGATCTCGAAATCCCCTACTGGGAAGGCGGCCCCTGCCCCGCCGACGAGACCGACGGCGACTTCAAGGTGCTCTACCGGGTGCCCGACCTCCCTACCTCGGAGCCCCTCGACTTCTTCTCGATGCCCTTCCCCCACGACCTCCGCCTGGGCTCGGGCGGCACGCCGGAGCTCGACGGATTCCCTGGTCCCGGCGAAGACCTCGCGCCCGGGGTCGACAAGCTCCTGAGCCTGGTCGAGGGCCAGTACGGCTGGGGGCTCGACCCCGTGGTGTACTTCCGTTTCAACCGCGCCCAGGATGTCGGCAGCCTCTCGGTGCTCAACACCGAGGCCACCATCCACTTCGCCAGCATCGACGACGGCGCCGACGACTACGGCGAGCTCGACGCCTTCCAGTTCTACACGCGCACCAGTCGCGGCCGGTACATCTGCCCCAACTGGGTGGCGGTCACGACCTACGAGGGCTACCCGCTGCGCCCCAACCAGACCTACGCGGTGTGGTTGACGAAGGGCATCGAGAGCAAGTCCGGCGAGGAGGTCTTCCGGGACGAGGACTTCAAGGTCCTGATGCAAGACGAGCGCCCGGACGATGCGACGGATGCCGTGGCCTACGACATGTTCGGGCCCTTCCGCGACTATGTCGACAGCGCGGGGCTGACGCGGGGCGACATCGTCGCCGCCACGGTCTTCTCCACGGGCGACCCCCTGGCCTGGGTGTACTACTTCCGCGAGGTGGTGATGAGCGAAACCACCACCGTGCAGGTCGAGGAGATCGACACCTGTGCCGCCTCGCCCTGCGGCCGGAGCTGTGGCGGCGGCTCCGCCGCGGAGTACCACGCGCTCGTGTCGATCCCCGACTTCACCGACGGCGGCGGGGTGCAGTACAGCTCGAGCTACCGTCCCGAGGTGCGCGGCACCATCCAGACTTGCGCGGTCGTCACCTACCCCTCGGGCGCGGCGCCGGTGTCCGGTTGGCCAGTGGCGATCCTCCGGGGCGACCACAACGGTACCGCGCAGGACTACGTGGGCGGCCTCGCCGACCAACTCGCCCGCGAGGGCGTCGCCACCCTCTCCTTGGACCTCCCCCAGAACGGCGAGCGCGCCACCGGTGACGACCCCGCCGCCGCCTGGTTCGACACCGATTCGCCCAACGCCTGGCGCGGCAACATGATCCAGGCCTACGCCGACCTCTTCTCGCTGGCTCGTCTCGCGCTCGAGAGCCCCGAGCTCGGCTTCAATCCCGACGAGCTGTGGTTCGTCGGCGAGGGCGCCGGGGCCGACGCGGGGGTGCCCTTCCTCGCGCTCTCGAAAGAAACCCGGGGTGGCGTGCTTGGCAACCCGGCAGGCCGCCTCGGTCACCAGTTCACGCAGCGCACCGCGCCCGCCGACGTGGCGCACGCGCTGCAGAGGAGCTTCGCCGACAGCAACCTCAATCGCTGGCACCCGGTGGTGAACTTCCTGCAGCTATGGATGGGGCCCGTCGACCCGGCGCTCAGCGCCGAGGCCATGCTCCGCGAGCCAGAGACCACGCCGAAACACCTGCTCGTCGTGCACGGTGTCGATGACGACGAGGTGCCCAGCGAGAGCCTTCATGCCGTGCTGCGTGCCGCCTCGATCCCGAGCACCGGCGAGACGCTCGACGACTACGGCCAGGCCACGGTCGACCGACCCGTCTACGAGAACGTGAGCACCGACGAGGGCCGTCGCACCGCGGCGAGCGTCCAGGTCAACGGGGGCCACCACGCGCTCTCGACCGACGCCGCCGACACGGTGACCGGCTTCGTGAAGAGCGGCGCCGAGGGCGGTTCACCCACCATCGACTGAGGGCAAGAGCACCAGCATCGTCCCCCGCTCCGGGAGCCGCCCGGCGTCGAGAACCGACACCTCGGGCGCGGCTACGATGCCGTCGTTGTCAATGTCACAGCCATAGCGCAGAACAGATACAGGTCGCGACACCGGTTCGAAGCTCCAGGCCCCGCGGAGCGCCTGGACCCGGCCGAGCACCTCACCCTTGGCGTCTTGCAGCTCCACCCAGACGGTGCCCCCGCACGTGCCAACCACGCCGCCGCTCGGGGCCACACCTCGGGCCTCCGGATCGGCGCTCGGCATCTCGCGGGCGTCGAGGGGCGCCTCCAGGTGAGGCCGTGCGGGCGCCGGCGCCAGCTCCGCGCAGGCGAGTAGGACGATCAGGCCGGCTCCACCCGGCAGCTCAGGCCCGACATCGCGGGGCATCCGGAGAGCGGGTCGAGACGGTCGGTGGGCACCAGGGCCAACGCGTCCACCGCGTAGCCACATGGCAGGTCGACGACGTCGCTCCGGAGCGTGTCATCGAGGTGCACCACCGCCTCGACACTCCCCGCCGAGGTCGCGACACGAACGCGCGCGCCCTCGGCGAAGCCGGCTGAGGAATGAAGGGTGACCCCGGGGTCGCCATGGCGGTCGAAGCTCCGCGTGGCGCCGTCGCGAGCGGCCGACGTGAGCAGCCACTTGTCGCCACCCCCCACCGCCACCGGGGGACGCAAGGCAGCGAGCGCGCCTGCGATCTCAGTCGGAAACAAGTCGATCTTCCCGCTTGGCGTCGTCACTCGCCACGTTGCACGATCCACCTCGCCGCCCCACCAGGTGCCGGCGGACTTGAGCGTGGGCAGGTCGACGGTGTCGCTGTGAGCGAGGAGCCGTTCCTCCCACGGCGCGAGGTCGGTCGCCGCGAGGTAGGCGCCCAGCGCACGCAGGTGCGCGCCGTGCGTCCCGCCCCGGATCGTGGGGCCGATGGCGCGGAACAGCTCCGACAAGATCTCGGCCTCCGACCGGGCCTCGCCCGGGGGCGCGACCAGCGCGGGCGTGTAGGCGGTGGTGCGGTAGGGGAGGATGCTCGTGTCGTGAAGGTGGAGGTCTTCCCGCTCCCAGGGGTGCGTCGAGGGCAGGACGTAATGCGCGAGCTCGGTGGTCTCGTTGCCGGCGATGTCGATGGCCACGAGCAGATCGAGGCTCGACAAGGCGGCGCGGAGGCGCTCGCCACCGGGCAGCTCGCGTGCCGGGTTGCCGTGGACGGATAAGAGCGCGCGGACCTGCCCTTCGCCGGGCATGCCGATCTCGTCGGCCAGGAGCGCGCCCGGCGCCTGCAAACAGAGAAGCGGGAAGTCGCCCACGCGGGTGCGCGGCGCCTTCGCGGTGGGTAGCTGGCTCACGACGGCGTGGATGTCGAGCACGCCCTTGTTCTCGTAGACGCCACCGGGACGCAGGAGGTTTGCGGTGATGGCGTGCAGCACGAGGATGGCCCAGGCGGTGAGCGTGCCGTGCTCACTCTGCAGCGCCTGTGGCGAGCGGTGCGCGACGGCCATCGCCGCGCGGCTGAACTTCAGGGCCACGCCGGCGATCTCGTCGGCGTTCACACCACAGATCGCACCCGCACGCTCAGTGGTCCAGGGCGCGACCGCCGCCACGAGCTCCGGGTAACCGCGACAGAAGTCACGCACGTACTGCGACTCGTGCCAGTTGTTCTTGCAGATCTGGTCGATCATGCCGAGGAGCATGAAGAGCTCCGTGCCCGGTCGAATCTGCAGGTGCTGGTCGGCACCGGCGGCGATGGGCGTGCGCCGCGGGTCGGCGGCGATCACCTTGGTGCCCTTGGTCTTCCGCGAGAAGGCGAGGTCGGCCGCCCAGTTGCGGCCGCCTTGCATCGGACCCCAGCCCTGGGCCTCCTGGTTCGCCCCCAGGAGCAGCACGTAGTGGGCCCGGCCCACGTCGCCCTGCAACGCGGCCGGGTGCCCGAGCATCAGCTCGGTGGCGCGCAACCAGGGACCACCCACCTGCGAGAGCGGCGAGAACAGGTTTGGCGTGCCCAACCCAAGCGAAAACGCGAGCGTACGGGCGAGGCCCCGACTGTGGGTGCCCACCGGTGCGCCGGCGTAGGTGGCGATGGCGCGAGCGCCCGACTGCTTGCGGATGTCCTTGAGCCGCGCGGCGATCTCACTGATGGCCGTGTCCCAGTCGATCTCCTCCCAGCCACCGGCGCCGCGTCGACGAGGACGCTTGATTCGCCGCGGATCGTTCGCGGCGTCCATGCTCGCGAGACAGGTGCCGCAGGCGCCGTGTCGCCCCATGGCGTCGTCTTCATTCGGGACGAGCGACACGATGCGCCCACCCTCCACGGTGGCGAGGAGCGCGGCCATGCACTCCCCACACCGGCACCAGGTGCTCAGCCTCTGCGACATCGACGTACCTCTCTCGGGGGCGCGCCCGACCTAACGTGCCATCCCCGGGATGACGGCCCGGAGGATTCGCGCCGTGTGAGGCAGGTGACGCGACCAGGCCAGTAGCGCCTCGGCCGCGGCCCTGGTGCGCAGCTGCGGGACGATTCGCGACACGATGGCGTCGGGTTCGGCGCCCCACCCGGCGGCTAGGTGCGCGACGACCGAGGAGCTTGGGCTGTGGCTCAGGGCCAGCGCCGCGGCCCGAGCCGCGAAGGCTGGGTCAACCGCGAGCAGCGCGGCGGCCGGCTCGCCTCGCCCGGTCGCGGCGGCCGCGTGGAGCAGGCCCTCCACGTGGCCCACCTCGGCGTGCGCGGTGCACACCTGGGCGAAGCTCGGGTGTGACACCGCCGCCACGAGGTGCACACAACCGGCTCGGTTGCCCTCCACCTTTCGGGAGAGCTTCACCACCCAGCTCGCCGCCGGGAAACGCTCGGCCGCGACGCCGAGCACCGCGAGTCGCGCCTCGACATCATCGCGACACAGTTCCAGCAGGCGAACGTACAGGCCGCGTGGGGTGACCTGGCCCTCGAGCAGATCGACGTGGGCGAGCGAAGCACGTACGAAGGCCACCCCGCCTGGCGCTCGCGAGCCGCAGCACACCTCGGCGAGGGCCACCGGCGCTTTCTCGGCGAGCATCGCCAGGAGCGGCGCGGGGTCGTCCATCATGCGGGCGGCGTCGAGGATGGTGTCGATCTGCGCACGGGCGTCGTCGTCGTTGGCGACCGCCGCGCCGCGGCCCCAGGCGGGGCGTCCCGGGGTGGGCCCAGGGAGGGGCACCGCGTCGCGAGGCGTGGTCGGCTCGTCGGCGAAGGGCACGTCGCCGCTACTCGCGTCGATGAACGGCAAACCGCCGGTATCCTGCCGTTTTCCGGAGCGTTTCTTGCCGCTCACGCCCGTACTCCGCAGGCGGCGGACACGTCGCTCGTCGGGTAACGAGCGCCCACGGGCACGCCCACGAAGTCCAGGGACATCCCCTCGCCCGCGCCGACCTCGGGCTGGAAGTAGCCGCTGCGCTCGGGGATCCCCGGCTCGCCAAGCAGCGGGTGACCGGATTCCACGAGCGGCTGGCCGTGGGTGTAGACGGCGTCGAGACCACACGCGGCGAGCGAGACGCCGCCGGGATCGCTGGCCGCGATGAGCACGCTGAGGTCACGATGGTCGAGCGCACGAAGCGCGGTCCAGGTCGCGTCGATCAGCGCGAAGCGGTCGGCGCCCGGCGAGCTCGTGAGACTCGCCAGCGCCGACCTCGCCTCCTCCGCCGCCGCCCAGCCCTCCTCGGGGCTCCCGGTGCCACGCAGGCGCCCCGCCCAGCACACGCTCACCTCGCCGTGGCGCGCCGCGCCGCGGAAGTGCCCGCAGAAAGGCGTGCGTCCAGGGGAGCCGACGAGGAGCGCCCGCATCAAATCTCGCGGTCGATGATCGTGGCCGTGCCCTGGCCGAAGCCGATGCACATCGTCACGAGGCCGCGCCGCCCGCCCGTGCGCTCGAGCACGCCGAGGAGCGTCGCCGTCAAGCGTGCGCCCGAGGCACCGAGTGGGTGCCCCAGGGCGATGGCGCCTCCGTGCACGTTGGTCTTCTGGAAGTCGAACTCCAGCGCCCGGCCGCAACCGAGCGCCAACGAGGCGAAGGCCTCGTTGATCTCGACGGCGTCGATGTCGCCGATGCCGAGACTCGCCTGTGCCAGGGCCTTGCGGGTGGCCGGGATGGGCGCAGTCAGCATGATGGTGGGGTCGCAACCCGCGGTTGCCATCGCCACTACCCGCGCACGAGGCTTGAGGTTGTAGCGTTTCACCGCCGACTCGCTCGCCACCAGCACGGCGGCGGCGCCGTCGGTGATCTGCGACGACGACGCCGCCGTGATGACGCCGTCGGCCGCGAACGCGGGCTTGAGCTTGCCGAGGTCGGCCACGGTGGAGGCCCGGATGCCGTCGTCTCTCGCCACATCTCCCACCGGGACGATCTCCCGGTCGAACCAGCCCTGCGACTGCGCAAGAGCCGCGCGGCGGTGCGACTCCACGCTGTACTCATCAAGTTCCTGTCGCGACAGGCAGAAGCGTTGAGCCACCAGCTCGGCGCTCGTGCCCTGCGGCACGATGCTGTACTTCCAACTCATCTCCGGTGCCGGGAGCGCGGGGTTCCCATTGAGGAACATGTCGCTGCCCATCGGCACGCGGCTCATGCTCTCCACGCCACCGGCGATGACGAGCTCCTGGAAGCCGGAGGCCACGCCCATCGCGGCGAAGTTGAGCGCCTGCTGAGAGGATCCGCACATGCGGTTGACGCTCACCCCGGTGACATCCACCGGGAAGCCCGCCACCAGCGCGGCGTTGCGCGCCACGTTGAGCCCTTGCTCACCTACCTGGGTGACGCAGCCCATCACCACGTCGTTCACCCACGCGGGATCCACCCCGTTGCGCTCCACCAGCGCGCGGAGCACGTGCGCGCCGAGCTGGTCGGGGCGATGTTTGCTGAGGGCGGACTGCCCCTTGCCCACTCGGGTGAGCGGGGTGCGGACGGCGTCGACGATGTAGGCGGTGCCCATGCTCACTCCTTGAAGTAGCCGCAGGTCAGCATCTCGCTGCCATAGTAGGGGTTGGCGACAGTCTCGCCGGTCTGCACCCAGCTGGCGTTGGCCATGGGGCAGAAAGCCTCGGACACGGTCGCGGCTCCCCCCTTGTGCGCCCGCAAATAGGTGATGATCGCCGCCGCCTGCGGGTTCAGCCCCTGGCGCTGGCCAGCGATGTCCATCGAAGCGAGTGGCCCGAGCGCCTGCGACACCTCGGGTAGCTCCTTCTGCGTGGCGGCCGCCAGCGCCGCGAGGGGCTCGGCCGCTGACTTGTCGGCCGCGAGCGCCGTATTGACGCCCACATAGGACTCGAGAACGGCGCTCGCCTCGGGCGTGTCACAGCAAGCGAAAGTCGGGCGCGGCGCGGCGGCGGGGGCAGCGTGCTCCTCCACCTTCGGCGCCGGGGGAGCGGCCACCGGGGCCGGCGTGGGTGCGGGCGACTCACCGCAAGCGAAAAGGAGGACCAGGATCATGCGCGCGACCTAACCGCCCCGCAGCCGCTTGACGCCGGCCTCGTCGGGGGGGAAAGCACACAAGCGCGCGCGGGCGCCGCTGTGCGTCCCGGCGGGGGTGGTGAGGCTCACCCGTGCCAGCCTTGTTCCGCTGAGCGGGCCGCTGACGAAGTGTCGCCCGGGGTTGCCGGCGCGGGTGCCGCGGCGAACCGAGACGACGTCGGCCGTGCCGTCGGCGAGATCGAAGCGCACGCCAAAGTTCACCACCGAGAGGTCATCCGTCTCGACCACCACGTAGTGCTCACCGGCCACCACCGACGCGGAAAAAACACTGGTCACCCCCTCATCGAGCTCGCCCGTCCAAGTCGCCACCGGCGCCGGGCAGGCGCCATACATCGTTGGGATCACGACGCGGAGAAAATCCGGGATGGAGGCGGGCACTCGTCCGCCAAGCTCCCAGACCAGGAGCCGCGGGTGGGCGGCGGACGGGGCGTGCGACTCGAGCCAGGCCAGGAGGCCGGTGCTGTAGCCGCCGCCGTCCACGCCCACGTTCAGCACGTCGGTGCCGAGCGCGGTCCGGAGGAATCCAGCGGCGTTCAGCAAGTCTTCGTTCCCCTTGTTGGTGTGGGAGGCGCCCGCGAGCACCACCTCGGCTGGGGGGAGGTCGGCGAGGAGGTCGGCAGCGCTGCTCGGAGCCAGCGACACCGACCGGAACCGTGGAAACTTCTCGGCGAACAACGCGCCGCCGCACTCCTGCTGCACTCGCTTGGCCAGGCTGCCGTGGAGCACACGATCGCCCTCGTCGTCGTTAGCGAAACTTCCCGGCGAAAAACGCAAGCCCGCCGACAGCGCTTCGGCACCGAGGGCGTTCATCGCCTCTTGCGCGCCTCGCGGGCGCCAGTGGTGGTCACGTGCGAAGAAGTAGGCGCTGCCGAGCTTGCTTGCCTCGGCGGCGGTGAGCAGGTCCGGGACGATCACCCCGGCCCCACGGAGGGCCGCCACCGCTTCCTTGTACTGGGTCGCGACCCTGGTGGCGTCGAAACCCGCCGCGAAGGGGTCGTCGGGATCCACCTTCGTCGCGGCGAGCACGGCGCGCGGCGGCAACAGCACGATCGCGAGCCGGGTGCCGCCGGCGGCGAGATTGGTCGACCAGCGCCTCAGTCCCTCCACGAGCTCGGGCGTCACCGCGTAGACCGGCCGGAGATCAGATTCCCGGAACAACCACCCGTCGCGACCGAGCACGAGCGGTTCGGTTGCCTCATCGTCACTGGGTTGGCGCACGGACTCACAGAGCGCGATCGGGCGAGGAGCGGCGATCGCGGTTCCGCCGAAGGCGAGGGCGGCCAAGAGGCCCAGGATGGCGCCCCAACCCGAGCGCGTGCCGCCGCCAACCACCGCTACTTCACCGGGGCGGTGCTGTTGGTCGACCAGGTGGCCGCGAGCTTGCCGGCGCTCTCGTACACCACCACGCTGTAGGCGGCACCGCGCTCGAGAGTGGCGGTGGGGAAGGTGGTGACCGGGCTCGTTGGCCCCAGCACGGTGAAGCCGATGCTGATCGCATTGACCTCCTTCATCACCTCGGTGCCAACGGGCACGTCGGTGAAGACCGTCACCTTGCCGTCGGCCGTGGCGAGATCGACGCCCGCCTGCGACGACACGTTGTACAGGAGGATCGTCGCCTTGGCGCGGTTTGCCGACAGCGTGTCGGGCATCACCACGCCGTCGCCCTTGCCGGGCATGCCGCTGACGACGGTGACGAAGCTGCCGGCGGTTGCCTGGACGGTCTGCGATTTCTGCCCGAGGGCAAGGGCCACGTCGCCCCCCGGCACCGCGTAGTAGGGCGACGCCACGCCGGGCGCGATGCTGCCAGTGCTGTATTTCCCCACCTTCCCGGTGAGCGCCGCGCCGCCGGCGTTGACCACGCGGACGAAGGCGGAACCGGCCGGGGGCGCGGCCGCGTACAGACCCACGTCGCCATCCTGCGCGGCGGCGGTGGCGATGAAGAGCAGACTGAGCACGGCTCCCTCCAGGCAACCGCTCCTAACACCCCGGCGAGCGCAGACCTGCCGTGCCGATCCCCTCCCCGCGCGTTAGGCCGCGCCCCCCTCCCCGAGGCCCTCGTGAACCCCCGCACCATCGGCTGGATCCTCGGCGGCGTGCTCTGCGCCACCGGCATCATGAACCTGCTCTTCTCGTTCGACAGCGGCGGCGCCGACATCGCGCTCTCCCTCGACCGCGTGGGCTGGGACGCGATGGGCGAGCTGGGCCCGAACGGCAGCTTCGCCCTGAGCGCAGTCTGCCTGGCCCTCGGCGTGCCGTCCCTCGTCTACCTCAACGCCACGCAGTGGAAGAACACCGGCGGCTACTGAGCGACGCTCGGCACCCGGGAGCGGAATGCGCGTCCTGATCGCCCAGGCGAGCCCGGTCATCGGCGACGTCCTGGGCAACACTGAGCTTTGCCTCGCCGCAATCCGTGAGGCTGAGGCCGCAGGCGCGCGCGTGCTCGTGTGCCCGGAGCTGGTGCTCTCGGGCTACCCCCCGCGCGACCTGCTCGAGCGGGCCGACCTGGTCGCGGCTTGTCGACGCGCCGCCGAGCGGGTCGCCGCCGCCAGCGGGGCGTGCATCGTCGTCTTCGGCACGCCCTGGGTCGAGGGCGGACTACGCAACAGCGCGATCGTCGCGCACCGGGGTCGCATCGTCGCGGTGCGGCACAAGTCGCTGCTTCCCACCTACGACGTGTTCGACGAGGGTCGCTACTTCGTCCCCGAGCGCGACCCCCGGCCGGTTCTGGTCGACGGTCTCCGCCTTGGTGTCACCATCTGCGAGGACATCTGGAACGAGCCCGGTCTGGTGCGCCATGCCTACGCTCTCGACCCGGTGGAATGGGTGCGTGGCTGCGATCTGGTGGTCAACCTGAGCGCCTCGCCCTTCCACTCGGGCAAGGCCGCCGTTAGGTCCGAACTGGTGTCGCGACAGGCCCGACGCGCGGGTGCTCCGCTCGTCTACGCGAACATGGTGGGCGGTAACGACGAGCTACTGTTCGACGGCGCCTCCCTGGTGGCAAACGGCGCGGGCGAGATTGTGTTCCAAGGGGCGCAGTTCGCGACGGGGCTGTCGCTGGTAGAGACCGACGCGCCGGCGATCGCGCCGCGCTTCGTCGAGTTTGCCGCCGAGGTGCTCAGCGCGCTCACGATGGGCACCCGCGACTACGCGCAGCGCACGGGTTTCCGCTCGGCGGTGGTGGGTCTCTCTGGCGGCATCGACAGCGCGCTGGTCGCGGCGGTCGCCGCGCGGGCCCTAGGACCCGACAACGTGCTGGGCATCGGCATGCCGGGGCCCTACTCGTCGGAAGGGAGCGTCACCGATGCTCGCGCGCTGGCGAGCGCGCTGGGCCTCCCCTTCGAGCTGGTGCCCATCACGCCCGCGTGGACCGCGTTCAACGAGGCACTGGCGCCGCTCTTCCGCGGCCGCAAGCCCGACGTCAGCGAGGAGAACCTGCAGGCCCGCGCCCGCGGCACGGTGCTGATGGCCGCCTCCAACAAGTTTGCACACCTGCTGCTCACAACCGGCAACACGTCGGAGATGGCCGTGGGCTACTGTACCTTGTACGGCGACATGAACGGAGGCCTCGCGGTGATCG